>PDWI01000603.1_pt1 | contig 58515 bp, 53 predicted proteins | sample 1430891 | NCBI WGS metagenome assembly PDWI01 (sample SAMN01162508, study PRJNA174530) | Oral metagenome, whole genome shotgun sequencing project. | biome: Marine environment; feature: Marine mammal; material: Swab sample of the gingival sulcus; isolation source: swab sample of gingival sulcus... | reverse complement strand
GTAAACAGTAAACAGTAAACAGTAAACAGTAAACAGTAAACAACGATAACATCTTTTGACTAAAGTACAACCAATTTTCTCTTATAGTCAACGCGTTAATATCAAAAAACAGCCCTAAAACCTGTCAAAAAGATGAAGGAAAATGAAACTGCAGCCTCAACAAATCAATCCACAGAACTCCTTGATCTTCTCCCCACGCCGGAAAATAGAGAGAGCTTCAGTGACGCCATACATTCGTTGCAGCTTTCACCAGGGCTAATCAATAAAATTATCAGGGTGACTCGAACTCAACACGCACTCACCTCCTCAAAATGCCGCGATTTTCTCCAACCAGAAGAGGAAAACGAGTTGGCAACAGAAGCACTTATTCTGCGGCATCAATTTACAGAGCTGGTATGTCAATCCTTCAATTTCCGACAAGCAGCAATCACCATTATCAGCAATATCTATCTCTTTGCCAATAGAAGGATCTTCTTCCAGGCAGAGAAAAATACGGAACAAGAACGGCAACAGGCGTTATTAATGTTAACCTCAAGCCGCCCGCATGTCCCCATCGCCAGAAGTTTCCAACACCATATCCTTGCCCGTATCTGGAACAGAATATGCGCCACCTCTCACCATGCCAACAACAGCCAAGAGTTTATTGATCTTATCAAAATAATACATAAACTCAACACGATACGAAATATTTACATCTCCCTCTCTCTAGGCTTTATCTATTCTATGGCCCAAAAGACTCCGCCTCTTTATATGCGGGGAATCTCCAAGGAAGATGCGGTACAGATTGCCAGCTTCGGGGTTGCCCGGGCTGCCTACCGCTACCACCCATCCTTTGGGGTTCGTTTCTCGACTTTCAGTGCAAAATGGATACAAAAAGAGATACAGCGTCAGGCATTACAAGGGCGGCTTATCCGTATCAATCCTCATACTATAGGACAGGCAAAGAACCGCCCCGAGAGCAAGGGGTTTCCAGACTCACCGCTCCTCCTCGCCGATAGTGATCAGATAGGCCGGCAGAGCCAGGGAAAAAGTGTTGAAAAGCAATATGAACAAAAAGAACTGTTAACGATTATTGAGAACTTTCTCCAAACAAGACTTCCCGCAAAAAGCGCAGATATTATCCGCCGCCGCTACGGACTCCCTCCCTATAGCGGCAAAAGCCAATCAGTTATAGACATTGCCGACCACTATAGGGTAAGCCGCGGCAGCATCTACCAGCTACAGCAAAGCAGCATAAAAAAACTACGCAAACATCTGGCAGCACTGCGGTAATATCCGCCGCAAAAGCGACAACAACGACAATCAGCGCAATAAGATATCCCCTTGCTGTGCTGCCTTATCCACAACACTGGCAATCTTGTCTTCCATTGTCTGGGCACGATCAGTTCTCGTACCAAGCTTCATTGTGGTGATAATCCGCGGTGCTCCCATTCCATGCACCTCTTCATGACACTTTTTTATCGCTGCCATCACCTCATCCCACTCTCCTTCAATATTTGTGCCGTAGGCATGGAGCATCGTTTTCAGCCCCGCCTCTTTCAAAACCCGATGACAGGCATAAACATATTCAGAAACAGAAACACCCACTCCCATAGGAACAACACATAAATCGACAATAACCTTCATCTCTGCCATAAAATATCTCCCAAATACAATAAATTGACATAAAACGGTAAAACGCTCTCCGCTTTTCCCTCACAGCTCATATAAAAAACAGCCCCTTATCCACTTTTCTCTGGAGTTTTCAAAAAAACGTTGTATCTTTCACCGCTTTTTATTCTATTCCCCATAAAGATAGAGTCCATTATGTATTCAACACTCGTAAAAACCTACCAGAAATTCATGGATACCAAAATGAAAAATCAAGAATTCACTGCAATTCTCTGGGATCTCTTTCTTATTTCGGTGGGTATGCTTATTTTTACCATCGGTGCCAAAGCGATACTTGCCCACCACCAGTTTATTACTGGCGGAATTTACGGAACGGCTCTGCTGTTATCCAGGCTGCTGGGAGTAATGAGTTCCGGATACTGGTATCTGGTGTTGAACGTCCCTCTGCTATGGATTGGGTATAAGTATTTCAGTATGCGCTTTTTTCTTTATACCACCTATGCCATTATTCTGACCACCTTCCTGTTGGAGGTGATAGAGATGAATTTCGGTATCGAAGATCAGCTCTATGCAGCCATTGCCAGTGGTGTTATCTGTGGTGTGGGGGCGGGAATGATTTTCCGGTCGCGCGGCTCCAGCGGCGGACTCGATATTGTTGCCCTGTTTCTGAACAGAAAGTTCAATATAGGTATCGGCAAGTTCTTTCTCGCTTTTAACGCGCTTCTTTTCCTCTGCCTTGCCACTCAATACAAGCCGGATGTCGTGATTGCCTCCATCATCTTGACCTTCACCTCTTCAGTAATGATGGATCAAGTAATTACACTGTTCAACCAGCGCAAAATTGTCTACATCCTCAGTGATAAACATGAAGAGATTGTACGGGCAATCACCGTTGAGATGAAAATCGGTGCAACCCTTATCAACGCCCAGGGAGCATATTCCGGCAACCCCAAAAAGATGGTAATGACAATCACCAACAACCTTCAATTAAAAAAACTGGAAGACACCGTCTTTAATATTGACGAATACGCCCTGTTTATCGCAGAAAACAGCTTCAATGTACTGGGAGCAAACATTGGTAAGCGAAAGATGTACTAACGTAGATGGTGATCTTTCTTCATCTGTTTATAGACCAGGGTTGATATCTGGCGAATGATATTCCCCCTGGAATCTCCCCATCTGCCATAATTTGAAGGGCGGGAACTACGCTCGATAATACCAACGATAATATAAGGGTAGCGGCGGCCATTCCGCTTTTTAGTAACCAGAATACCCATATCACCGATAAGATGAGCGGTGGAGCCTGTCTTATTATACACCAAGGTGCCTTTAGGAATGGGGGTACCGTTATAGATACGATCCCTCCCCGGCAAGGCCATCAAGCGGCGCAGTTCACGGCTCCGCGGCAGACGATTATCCCATAAGGCTTTAAGAAAACGGACATAATCCGCAGGAGACGCACTGTTACGGTAGGTGCGGCCATTGCGCGGGATATATTCACGAATCAAGGTGTTATGGAAAATATTGGGATACGTCGCATGAAGGAGACGGTTACAGGCAGCAGGGCCGCCGACTCTCTTCATAATCCAGTTGGTCGCAGCATTGTTGCTGCGCTGAATCATAAGCTCCATTTTTCTCCGGCTTACGGAGCCGTATTTCAATTTTCCCTGTTTCACCTTATGAAAAAAAGCCAATGCAACAAAAGGCTTAATCATGCTTGCCGCCTGAAAACTCCTGTTTGCATTGATATCAACCAGACTTCTATTTTCTGCCAGATCATATACCATCCATCCAGTAGCCTCATCGGAACGAATCCGCCCTTTGCGGCGCAGAGAACCAATATACTGCTCAACACTCCTTTCAAGAAGACTCTCTTTATGGCTGGTAAAATGGAGAGGCTTTGCTTCGTCCGTTCTCTTGTATTTTACATATTTTCTTGCTTTTAGATGTTTTTTCACTCCTGAATCAGCAGGCTCAGGAACCTCTATACCCTGTTGATCGGCAAGAGAATGCTCAGCATCATCAATATGACTTGATTCTCCATAGACGATCTCATTTCCATTTTCAGGGGCAAGTGACGCGGAGAATTTCTTTCTCCGCAACAATTTCTTATGCTTTCTGACCACAACGGCTGCATCCTTTTTCACCCCTCTGAAATGCAATACCAACACATAGTTTCCACTATCCGTCTTTTCAATGACCAGATTTCCGGCAGCCTGCTCCCCCAGCAGTTTATACACCTCGGCATATCGTTTTTTCAGCGGCTCCAGATTAGGACCAATACCATAACTGATATTGTATACCGGAGCAAAAAGATCACCCTTCACCTCAATCGCTCTGGCAAATCCCGCCGTTTGCAACAGTTCATCCTGCTGAGCAAGACTCTTATCGGCCGCGGCACGGCTTTTATTACAATCATAGACCAGAGCATATTCATCAGCTCCACCCATAACCTTTATTTTTCTAACAACCTCAACAGGAAGAACAGAGGCAAGAGTCTCCCGATAGTCAAGAATCTGCTCAAGATCCTTTGACTTACAATAGAGGATATCAAATAAGGTCGTTGCTGATACTGCAGAGACAGAGAGAAAAAAAAGAGAAAAGAGAACCAATAAAAAACGATAAGATAGAAACATAAGAAACTATATAACATTGGAAATATGAAGAGAATATCTTCAATAAAGGGCTTCTGAGACAGCTATCATTACCTTAACAGAAGGAAAAATGCAACACCTTGCAGAGTAAAAGCAGCATCATATTGTAGATGCAGTTCCCAAAAACCGTGGTATAGTAGCCAGTCTATTTTTTACCATCTTAAACAGTAAGGGAGTCTCTATGAACGATCTACAACATACAGATAACGATATTTATCAACTTATCAAACAGGAAGAGAAGCGGCAGGCAGAGAAATTGCGTATGATCGCCTCCGAGAACTATGTGTCAAAGGCAGTTCTTGAAGCAACCGGTTCCGTATTAACCAATAAATATTCTGAAGGATATGCCGGTAAACGCTATTATGAAGGACAACAGCTTATCGACCAGATAGAAACGATTGCCATTGAGCGGGCAAAGGCACTGTTCGGAGCGGAACATGTGAATGTCCAGCCCTACTCCGGTTCGCCTGCCAACCTGGCTGTTTATCTCGCTTTTCTTCAACCGGGTGATACCATACTGGGCATGGCTCTCCCCCACGGCGGACATCTTACCCACGGCTCTCCCGTAAGTATTTCCGGAAGATACTTTAATGCCTGCTCATACACGCTGGAGAAAGGTTCCGATATTCTTGACTATGATACCATCCGCAGTAAAGCTCTTGAAGTTCAGCCCAAAATTATCATTGCCGGACACTCCGCCTATCCACGGATAATGGACTTTGCAAAATTCAGGGCTATTGCCGATGAAGTGGGAGCCCTGCTATGGGTAGATATGGCGCATTTTGCCGGACTGGTCGCTGCCGGAGTACACCCTTCACCAGTACCTTTTGCTGATGTTGTCACCACCACCACTCATAAGTCTCTCCGGGGACCGAGAGGAGCGATGATTCTATGTAAGGAGGAACATGCCAAAGCCATTGACAAGGCTGTTTTTCCCGGACTGCAGGGCGGCCCCCACGACCATACCACCGCCGCGATTGCCGTTGCACTAAAAGAGGCGGCAAGTGATTCATTCAAACAGTATCAGCAACAGGTTGTGACAAATGCCAATACCCTGGCAGCAGAGCTATCGGCGCGGGGATTCAGACTGGTTACCGGAGGAACAGACAATCACCTGATTCTGGTTGACTTGAATAACAAGGGCGTATCTGGAAAGAGTGCAGCAAAGGCACTTGATGCAGCAGGAATCGTGCTGAATGCCAATGCCGTCCCCTTTGATACCCGCAAACCCTTCGATCCGGGCGGAATCCGTTTAGGTACACCGGCACTCACCTCCAGAGGCTTTACCGTACAAGAGATGAAGCTGGTAGCAGAGCTGATGGATAAGGTTCTTGCCGATATCGAAAATGAGCAAGTACAAAAAGAGTGCCTGGCAACGGTGCAACAGTTGTGTAAAAAGTTTCCCGCTCCCGGACTTGAACATCTGGCCTAACTTCCATTATGGAATTTTCCTGGCGGAAAAATATCTACGCCCTCTATATCATTAAGCTCTCTAAATGGCTGATGATCGTTATGCCCATTGTCGCCCTTTTTTATCACGACAATGGGCTGGGCGAATTTGATATCTACCTGCTGCAGACCATCTACTCTCTCAGCCTTGCCCTGTTAGAGATTCCCTCCGGTTATATGGCTGATATACTCGGGAGGAAAAAGACACTGCTCCTCGGTGCCATACTGGGAACCGTCGGTTTTATCTTCTATACCTTCTCCACCTCTTTTTATGGATTTCTCTGTGCCGAAATTGTGCTTGGTATCGGCGGCAGCTTTATCTCCGGTTCTGATACCGCTATTCTCTTTGACACCCTGGATTCAGTGGGAATGCGTCAGCAATATCTACGCTTTGAGGGAAGGATAACCGCCTTTGGGAATCTTGCAGAGACCATTGCTGCTATTTTCGGCGGTCTTATTGCCGTCTGGAGCAGCTACCGCACCGTCTACGGCGTACAGGCCGTTATTGCTGCCATCGCTATTCCGGCAGCAATTGTACTACAGGAACCGCCAGTCAGCACCACAGGCAACAAGAAGATCTCCTTTACTCAACTCGTCTCCATCTGCCGCTATGCTCTGGTGGAAAACCGGCAGTTGGCCGCAGCCATATCCCTTTCGGCCATAACCGGAGTTGCAACGCTCTGTATGGCCTGGACAGCGCAGATATACTTTGTTCACAATAGTCTTAATGCCGCCCAGATTACCCCTCTATGGGTTATGCTTAATCTGACAGTGGCTATCGTTTCCGCCTACGCTCCAGTAATCAGTAAGCGCATCTCCACCATTGGGGCCTTTGCCCTTATCTGCGGTGCTATCCCCATAGGATATATAGCCCTTGGCCTCCTCCCCTTACCGGCAGCACTCCTTTCTCTCTTCGTCTTTTATGCCCTGCGGGGATATGCAACACCGGTATTGAAAGATTTGACCAACCAATTCTGTAAATCCGAGATACGGGCAACCGTCTTTTCCATCCGCAGCCTTATTATCCGTACAGGATTTGCTCTACTTGGTCCGATCATCGGCCTTATCTCGGGGCATACCTCTCTTCAATCTGCATTAATAATGGCTGGAAGCTGGCTGCTGCTATGCTCCCTTATTGCCGGAGGGATTCTCTATCGGCAGGTAGGTAAAATAACAAACTTCTAAATCCTATTCATCCAGTATCTTGGGAGCAACAATCTCATCTACGGATAACTCCAAATCTTCAATAACAATACCAGTATACCGCTGAATGGTATTACAGATATAATTGCGCAGCTCTTCCAGTTCGCTGTTGATATTTTTCCCATAGCTGACAATCAGGGAGATCGAAACACTAAAACCGGATTTCAACACCTTAAGCTTTAATTTTTTCACCTCAACAGTGGTATCAAATTCATCAATACAGTGAAAAATCATCTGCGACAATGCGGCTTCCGTTATCGTTACCTTTCCTGCCCTGCGATCTTCAACAAATTCCGGCTGCACAATGGATTTCTCAAAAAAGCGGGAAGAATTTTTCTCTTCCCGCTTATCTCCGCTAAAGAATATACGGATAGTATCCTGAAGAATTTTTGCATAATCCCGCTTTATCTCAATAGCAGGCACAGGAATAACATGCTTCCCCTCTTCCGTACGGGATTTAATTGCTGCCTCGATATCCTCCTTACTGGCAATCTCCTCGATCCTGATAATTTCACTAATTGGCGGTAAATCGAGCCGTTCCGCCACTCGATTAACCATTTTGGTTGAAGTACCAAGTAAAAGCAGACGCTTTACCTTATGCTCCTTTAGTGCCGCCCGCACCATATTTCGATGCGGTTCCTCGGTAAAAAGAGCCGTTCTAATGGCGTTAAGATAGCCGTTGGCCTGTTTTGCAGAACGCCCGGCAACAATGACATCACCATAAATAAGCAAGCCGTCATCAATGATATAGCTAACCCCAATTTTCTCTGCAAGCAGCCGGGCACGAAAACTCTTGCCGGTACCACTTTTACCAACGAGAGCATAAACGGTAATGCCGGAAAAACGGTTTTTTACCTTGGTAAAAAAATTGTAAATCTCCTTCCCTGTAAGGTACACCCACTGGTTCTCGCCTGTTTTACTCTCCTTCTCCTTATTTTCGGCATTTTTTTCAGCCGATTTCCCTTCTGTAACAACAGGCAGCTCATCCACCGGGACAACCTCCGACAGAGAACTCCCTTTTGCAGCAGAAACCTGCTCTCTCTCCTGCTTTTTACGCGATGCCCCCATATTACTCACCTAAAATTATCAGATCACCACCCACAATGAGAACCTTACAACAATATACAGCGGGTTAAAACGTCTCAATCTCTTTTCCCTTCTCTACCATACTCTCCAAGTTTGCAAAAGCCTTTTGCACACCGGAAAGCATTGCGGCAAGTTCGGCAATGGCCGGGTCATCATCGCCCAACTTTTTACGGCTGCGCTGAAACAACTCAAGCCCCGCTTCCAGCCAGTGCCCAGTCTCCGCCAGAGTCTTCTTACGCTGCTGATGTCTTTGCTGCTCCTGCTTTAACAGCGGCATAATCCGTTCAATAGAAGAGATCACCAGGGCATCTCTTGAGGCGTTGCAGTTTGCAGCAACACACTCCAAATTTTCCAATGTTTTCCTTGAGATAACATAGGTTTTAGCGATATGACGCTCCTTTTCTTCCGTCCTGCTCTCTTTTGCCGCCTCTGCCGCTTCCGCCGCCTCTGCACAGGCACGCAGCACCTCCATATCCTGACTGATATGGTCAAAAAGGGATTTCTGCTTGATACCCAGTTGTGCCGACAAAATTGATAAGGCCATTATTGACCGCTGCGGCAGCCTAAACGTTGTGCGTACAGACTGTTTTCCCCGTAAATCTGCAATATTTCCGCCTGAAAGCTCTATCTGCATATACCTTTTCACTGTCCCTCCCCTTCTCTTTTTTAATTACTATATCTTATTTTTTATAAAAAGTAATTTAATTTTTATTGACACAAGACAAAAGATAACTACAATTCCAGACACGAAGGGAGCAACGCCATAAAAAAGCACTCTTCTACTTTAGGGCTCACCCTGGTGAAAGGCATAAACTCATACAAAGGAGATAACAATGAATATTACACGTTATAACGCAGCAAACGGACAAACAGCACAGCAGGATTTTTTCGACACTATGTTTAACGAGTTTTTCACCCCGTTTACTCTACTACAGCAGGGGAACAGCCCCCGGCACAATGCCCCCAGGGTAGATATTTATGAAAAAGAGGGGCGGATATATATCAATGCCGAACTTCCCGGGGTAAACAAGGAGGACATCTCTGTTGATATTAAAGGCAAACAGCTCACCTTAAGCGGCGAACGAAAGCATAAAGAAGAGGAAGAGCCGGGAACCATCTATCGCAAAGAGTGCCGCTATGGCACATTTGAACGCACTTTTACCCTTCCTTTTATGGTAAAAGGTGAGAATATTGATGCAAAATTTGACAATGGAGTGCTTATCCTGGCAATTACACGGCCAAAGGAGGAAATCTCCACCAGAGTAGCGATACATTAATCTGATAACGGATAGATCAATACGATATATGCTGAGTCAATCTATGCTTTTACTGAAAAAATTGACTCAGCATACAGTGCTCTATAATCTTCTTCTATAAAATAGAAATACCTGTTCTCCAGTAGGAATACTGGCCTTTTAATCGGCAAAGGCATATCCATTTTTCCCCGCTTTTTTCACTCGATACATCGCCTCATCTGCCTTACTGATAAGAGTACCGATATCATCCATTTCCCAAGCCCCCTGAAAAAGAGCAATCCCCATGCTAAGGCCGACTTCGGGGTTATTCTCACCTATTTCATACGGCTTACTTACTGTTCGGACAAGCTTTTGGGCTATCCGCTCAACATCCTCTTTTTGTTTCAGATCAGACAGCACCACAAGAAATTCATCCCCGCCAATACGGGCAACGGTATCCACCTTCCGCAGGCAGCCAACAAGCCGTTGAGCGACCTCCTGCAGTAAGGCATCACCTCCATCATGACCAAAGGTATCGTTTACCTTCTTAAAGCCGTCCAGATCAATAAAACATACCGCTGAAATCCGCTTGTTACGCTCTCCGCTGGAAAGTGCCATGGCAATTCTATCCTTGGCAAGCCGTAATACCGGCAGCCCTGTCAACGCATCATGATCTGCCAGGTGACGGATCTCGCTTTCAATCTGTTTTTGCCGGCTGATATCAAGATGAGTACCATACATAAGCTGAGGTACACCGCTGTCTGCCCATAGGGAAACCTTCCCCCGTGACATCACCCAGGTCCAGGAGCCGTTTTTATGCCGCATACGGAACTCTGCTTCATAGTACTCTGTTTTTCCAGTAAAATGTTCTTCCAGTAAAGACTCTAGAACCCGGTAATCATTGGGATGAACAAATTTCTGAAAGGTCTTTACGGTAAGCGGCCATAACTCAGCAAGAGTATATCCCAGCATTTCCGCCCAGCATTCGTTCACCCGCAGAGCCCCTGTCTGTACGTTCCATTCCCAGGTTCCGGCATTGGTACCCTCTATGATGGCACTTAACCGCCGTCTCTCTGCAACGAGCTCTTTCTCCATCCGCTTCCGCGGTGTCAGATCCCAGCTTACCCCCACCAGCAGAGAGAGCTCTCCCTCCTCATTATATTGTGCCCGTGCTGCAGTATAGAGATATTTCTCTTCCTTATCTCCGGTGGTAATACGAAAATCAGCATCGAAATCTGAGCCAGTTGCAACTGTTTTCTTCATCAGATTTCCTATCCGATGGAGATCGTCTTGATGAACAAAGCTCCGCCATATAGAATGATCAAGCTGTACTGTTTCGGAAATTTCATATAACCGGTACATCTCCAGGTCCCAATAGACCTTGTTTTCAATGACATTATACTCCCATATACCAATTTTTCCTGCATTGGTTGCAAGAGTAAGCCGAGCGGTCACCTGCTCGAGTTGATCCACAGTGTCTTTACGTAAAGAGATCTCTGCTTTCAATTTTTTATGCGCAATATCTGCCCTTGCCATTTCAATTTTTGTCTGCCGCAGATAAAACAGGGCAAATCCTGCAGCCACAAAAAACGCGGCAGATACAACAATAAGTAAAACCTCAATAGTAAAAAGCCCTCCCTGCTGTGCAGAAGATCTGATAAAAACAAAAAATAGAGCAACCAGCACTACACCAGCAACAGCTACAACTTTTTCCCACTTCTTCTTTTTCATCATATCGTTAACATCTACTTCTTAACAAAGGCACTGCCGAAAACAGTTTCTAAACAGTGCCTTTTATCATCAAATCACTAAAAAAATCATTGCCCTTATCATCAACCAGGATATAGGCAGGGAAATTCTCAACTTCAATTTTCCAGACTGCTTCCATTCCCAATTCGGGATAATCAAGACACTCCACTTTTTTGATATTCTCTTCCGCCAGAATAGCCGCAGGGCCTCCGATCGAACCAAGATAAAAACCGCCGTTTGTTTTACAGGCATCTGTTACCTGCTGTGAGCGGTTCCCTTTAGCAATCATTACCATAGAACCTCCTGCCTTTTGCAGTAAATCAACATAACTATCCATCCGCCCCGCAGTAGTCGGACCAAAAGAACCCGAGGGCTTTCCTGCTGGTGTCTTTGCCGGACCAGCGTAATAGATAGGGTGCTTTCGCAAATATTCCGGCAAAGGCTTACCGGAGTCAAGTAGCTCTTTAAATTTGGCATGCGCAATATCCCTGCCCACGATTATCGTCCCGGTAAGAGAGAGAGCCGTGCCTACAGAATGTTTTGTCAACTCTGCCAAAATGTTCTCCATTGGCTGATTCAACTCAATTGCCACAGCTTCTCTACCGGAGTTACGATATACTTCAGGGATAAGACGGCCAGGATCGCTATCCATCTGTTCAATCCATAACCCTTCCTTATTGATTTTTGCCCGTAAATTACGATCAGCTGAACAACTTACTCCCATCCCTACCGGACAGGATGCCCCATGACGCGGCAGCCGGATAATACGCACATCATGGGTAAAATGACTGCCGCCGAACTGAGCACCAAGCCCACATTCCGCAGCGGCCTGCTGAATCTTTTTTTCCAGAGCGATATCACGAAACGCCCGCCCATATTCATTGCCTGTTGTTGGCAGCGAATCATAATACTTGGCCGAAGCAAGTTTTACCGTTTTCAAATTCGCTTCAGCAGATGTCCCGCCAATAACAAAGGCAAGATGATAGGGGGGACATGCAGCCGTCCCCAATGTCTTCATCTTTTCGATGAGAAATTTTTCTAACGTTTCGGGATTAAGCAACGCCTTGGTTTCCTGGTAAAGATATGTTTTATTCGCGGACCCCCCGCCTTTCGCCATAAAAAGGAATTTGTATTCATCACCCTCCACGGCATAGAGATCAATCTGAGCAGGCAGATTCGTACCAGTATTGGTCTCCGTATACATATCGAGAGCTACAGTCTGCGAGTAACGCAGATTTTCACCAGTATATGTTTGATAAATACCTTTACTTATTGCCTCTTCATCATCAAATCCTGTCCACACTTTTTGCCCTTTCTTGCCGACAACGATAGCCGTTCCGGTATCCTGACAAAGCGGCAACTCATACTTCCGGGCAACATCTGCATTTTTTAAAAAAGCAAGAGCAACACCCTTTTCATTGGCAGAAGCGGCTTCATCATCCAGGATCGCAGCAACCTGCTGATTATGAGCCGGACGTAACAAAAAAGAGACCTCTTTCATTGCGACCCGTGCCAACTCTGTAAGCCCCTCCTTGCTGACGACCAAAACATCCTGGCCGCCAAAGCTGCTACATTGTACATACTTTTCAGAGCCGCTCATCCTGCGGTACGGGGTATCATCTGCAGCAAGGGGAAACAACGGCTGATAGGTAAATTGCGTCATACGGACACTCCTTTGGCCAGAGGCCTCTTGTGTTTATAGAAAATTTCTGAGCACCAGCACTCAGAAACATCAAAAAACAAACTGCCTTCTCCAGGATAAGAGAGAAATCATCTTATAACATAGTGAAAAGATGAAAATACTACTATACTCTCCTACCAAAAAAATTGTTGCATTAATCAATTAATAAGACGATTATTGTACTCTTGTTGTCTCGTACCTAACGCCTTCAATTCAATCAATCAGAGGAGTTTATGGAGCAGTATATTGCCCGTCAACCAATCTTCACCACCCATATGAAACTGTTTGCTTATGAACTGCTTTACCGGGGGAAAGATCTCGTTTTTCCGGAGAATATGGATGGCGATGAGGCAACGACAACTCTTCTTTCCAGTGTTTTTCTCACTCAGGATTTCGAGGAGATGAGCAAGCAACGTCCTTGTTTTATCAATTTTACGCAAACGCTGCTAGAAAAGAATATCCCTTCGGCATTTCCAAACAACAAGGTTATAGTGGAGATATTGGAGACGGTCAAACCAACAGAGAAAATTATCAATATCTGTAAAGCTCTGCACAAAAACGGCTACACATTAGTACTTGATGACTTCGAATACCACCAGAGTCTGATCCCCCTTCTGGAACTGGCCAAAATTGTCAAGATTGATTTCCGGGCAACAGACAAAACAGAACGACTTAAGCTCGTTGCCAAATTACGCCCGTACAATGTCCGGTTGTTGGCAGAAAAACTGGAGACGAAGGCAGAATTTGAAGAAGCAATTAAACTCGGCTTTAAATATTTTCAAGGTTTTTTCTTTTGTGAACCAGAAAAGATAGGGATTCGTAAATTTTCTGCCAATGAAGCAGTTATGATGCAGCTTCTCTCTGTAGCAAGCAGCTCAAAGACAGATCTTGAAAAACTCCATAAGATTATTGCCTCGGATGCATCCCTCAGCTATAAACTGCTCCGTTTTATAAATTCTGCATATTTTTATCGGGTACAGCCTATCTCATCCATTAAACACGCAGTTGTTTATCTTGGAGAAAAGGAGTTACGCCGCTTTATAATGTTTATGGCTATCTCTGAAATGGCAAAAAATCAACCGGTTGAGCTGATGACAATGTCGCTTATCCGTGCAAAATTTTGTGAATCCATCGCGGAATTCAGCTCCTGGGGTGAAAAAGAGAGAAACGAAATGTTTCTGGTTGGGCTTTTCTCCCTTCTCGAGACAATCATGAACGCTCCTATGGAGGAGATCTTAAACAAACTTCCCATAGAACAAGGTATCTACACCGCCCTGGTAAAGAAAAACAACAGTTATGCCCGCTACCTGCAGCTAATTATTGCCATAGAGAAAAATGATCTGGAAGAACTCAAAAAACTGAGCAAAGACTTGACTGTCCGCAGTCAGTTACTGAAAGACTGCTATATGCTGGCAGTAAAATATACCAATAGCGTGCTGTAAAATAGACCATCTCCACTCTTCACCTCTCCCAAAAATATCTATCCCCCAAAAAAGAGTACCTTTTTTTATAAACGATGTGTTCGCATTGACAAACTCAACATCGTGCTATTTAATGCACGGAATTTATTTTTTGCATACGCTTAAAACCCCTTTATCTATAGGGAATAGACAGAACATAACAAGGAGCAGGCATGAAAATTAATGAGCTGGAGAAACTCAAGAGTGAGGATACCAGTAGTCTCACTTCCAGAGAAAGACGAAAATTCCTGAAAATGGGCTTTGCCATTACCGGGCTTTATCTCGGGGGTAAAGTGCTTTCACTCACCTCGGTAGCAGATGCCCAGGCGCATCTGGTCAGTGTCGTACCACAACCCGGCCAATACCCTTATAATCCCCATTACACCATGGTATTGCGGGAACATTTATGTATTGACTGTGAACGATGCAAGACAGCATGTGTGAAAACAAACAATGTGCCGTCTTATGGATACCGTACCACCATTCTGGAGAAAAACAGATCTCTGGGGGATAAAAAAAGTGAACGCACATTTATGCCCATTCTCTGTAATCAATGCAACAATCCGCCTTGCGTTCGTGTCTGTCCAACCACCGCAACCTATAAAGACGAAACCACCGGCATTGTCCGCATGATTGATGACCGCTGTATCGGCTGTAAAACCTGCATGGCGGCTTGCCCCTATAACGCCCGCTATTTCAACGAGGAACCTGATGTCCGGGCCATCGATAAATGTGATTTCTGCTGGGAGAGTAGAATCTCGAAAGGAGAAACCAATACGGCCTGTGCTGAAGCCTGCCCCACTCACTGTCGTGTGTTTGGAAACCTGAGTGATCCAGAAAGCGAAGTCTATCAACTGCTCCATACACCGGAAACCCAAATATGGGTGCTGCGTCCGGAAACAGGAGCCTTGCCCAACATCTATTATATCAACAAGTAAGGGCGAGAGTAGCTGCCAATCAAACAAAACGACAGAGAGGTTCGAGCATAATGAAAAAGATATCAATGGCTTTTATGGCCGCAATTCTCACCTTAAGTACCACTTCTCTGCTTGCTGCAGAAGAAGCCTCAACAGAGACCGCTCAGCAAACCACCGCAGAAGCTGCTGTGGAAAACACGGCTGCTTCAACCGCAGAAGAAAAAACAGAGGAAGCGGCAGTTGAAAAGGAACAGACGGAGACAACAGCAGAGGACGTAAAAGATACAGATGATACAAGTGAAGCAGTAGAGGCGGAAGCTGACAATACTGCAGATGAAGACAGTGCAGTCGCAGAAGAGACGGAAATAGAGATTGAAGAGGAGGCAGAAGAGGAGACAGAAGCCGAAGAAGAGGAAGAGTACGATGAAGATACCTACGGCCCGGAAGCTCCCATAGTATGGACAAGCCCCATTGAGGCAGTTGCCTTCTCCCATAAAATTCACACCATGGATGCAGGGCTTGATTGTGATTCCTGCCACGATGATCTTTTTGAAATGGAAGCCGGTGCTGCCGCAGAAAAAGATGACTTCGTTATGGAAACCCTCTATGAGGGCGGTTACTGCGGTGCATGCCATGACGGCGATATGGCCTTTGCTTCTGATACCAGATGTGCAGCCTGCCATATCGGAGTAATGGGTGCAAAGCGGGAAAATGAAGAAGCAGAAGATGCTGGCCATTAACAGATCCATAACAGCGAGGAAAACAATGAAAACAAATACTACACAGGAAACAGCCGTCACCTCATTGACGAGAAGTAAAATATGGTGGATCAGCCTGGCAATGATCGCAACCGGAGTGGGTGCAGGCATTTATGCTCAGTTTGTCGGCCATCATCACGCTTTTGCCAATACCAGGGAGATGCCCTGGGGAATGCTCATAGGGGTATATGCCTATTTTGCGGTTATCTCGACCGGACTCTGCCTGCTCTCTGTTTTCAGCCATGTCTATGGCGGTAATAAAATGGGCGCAGTGGGTAACCGGGCGGTATGGCTATCAATTATCATGCTGTTTGGTGCATTTATGGTTATCGGGCTGGAAATTGAAAGCCCGTGGAGAATGCCTCTCGGCGTATTACTCTACCCCAATTTCACCTCCAATATCTGGTGGATGGGAACACTCTATGGTATTGCTGTCGGAGTGATGATTGTAGAGATGATTCTTATTCTCCTGCGCTGGTACAAAACAGCGGTATTCCTTGGCGTTGTCTGTGCCCTGGCAGAGGCCAGTGCCAATTCAAACTTGGGAGCAGTGTTTGCCTCCCTTAAGGCACATCCTTTCTGGCATGGTGCACAGATTCCTATTTTCTTTCTGGGCAGTGCAGTACTCTCCGGGGCAGCAGCAATGGTGCTGATGACCTCTTTCAGCTATCGGGTACAGGGAAGAAAGATGAGTGACAATGTGCAGGCAGCAATGCGGACAGGCGGCAAGCTGATGGTGCTGATGAGTCTGCTTTCCATTATTGCCATCGCCTGGAAGTTGATAAACTCCTACTGCGGTTCAGAAGAGATTATCATGGCGGCAGATGCGATGACCCGCGGCCCCTTGATGTATAATTTCTGGGGTGGAGAAGTTCTTGTTGGACTTGTTCTGCCGGTCATTCTTCTTGTTATAACCCGCTTGAAATACGTTAACGTAATGGCTTTCAGCGGCATACTGGTGCTGATTGGACAATTCTTCTCCCGCTATGATATGGTGGTTGCCGGACAGATTATTCCCTGGAATTACGGTGCGGTGGGTATTCCTGAATTTCTGCCCTATGTACCAACCCTCTCGGAATACCTCCTGGTTGTAGCCGGATTCGGTGTTGTTGGAGCAGGCTTTATTTTTGGCGAAAAATTCTTCGATAAAACCTTTATGGCTGAAGACAGCGCTCATTAATACAACCCAAAGCGGCCTCCTGAGAACAGGGAATTTCCACTTTCTCAGAAGGCCGCGATAAAACTGGGGCTGCTCTGCCGGCCCCAGAGTGCTTTTGCACCAAAAGATAACAGGCAAAAGAGATATTTACTTTACTCATGTAAATAGAAGGTGTACCCTCCTCCCCATTGCTTACTAGTTGCAGCCTTATTTATCCGGCTTTTTCCTCTTTTCTTATTTTGCAATGCAGACGCCCCTTTTTCAATCCCCCCCTCAATCTGTTGCAGCCGATGCACCTTTGGCGGAAAAGATCCGTCCAACAGCGATAGATGAGATACAAGGGCATACAAAGCTGCTTGCCCCGGGTTCTGCACTGCGGACAATGATCGATAACGATACCTACACCTCTTTTATTTTATGGGGCCCTCCCGGCAGCGGCAAGACAACCGTTGCCAGAGTCATTGAACAGAATACAAAACTTCATTTTCACTCTTTTTCTGCAGTATTCAGCAAGATTGCCGATGTAAAAAAACTGATGCAGAGCTTGCAGTACCACTCCGGAAAAACGACAAATCTTGTTTTTATCGACGAAATACACCGCTTTAATAAATCCCAACAAGACGCATTTTTACCCTATGTAGAAGCGGGTACTATTGTTTTGATCGGGGCTACCACTGAAAATCCATCTTTTGAAGTTATCCCGGCATTGCTCTCACGCTGCCATCTCTTCGTACTCGATGCCCTGTCAACAGACCAGCTTATTGCCATATACCAACGTGCCATCCCCCATCTAGGTAAAAGGCTTCTTTTTGATGAAAGTGCCCTGCAACTTCTGGCAGAACAGGCCAAAGGAGATGCCCGCAGAGGACTCAATGATCTGGAGCTTATAGCACAAAATGCGGAGATCGGAGAAGAGATCACTCCGAAAAAACTGGAAACGCTACTTGCCAGCCGCCCCCTGTTCTACGACAAGGGAGGAGAAGAGCATTATAACCTTATCTCTGCCTTGCAGAAATCAATTCGGGGCAGTGATCCCCAGGCAGCACTCTACTGGCTTGCCCGTTTAATCGAAGCCGGAGAGGAACCACTCTATATTACCCGCAGGCTGACCCGGATTGCCTCCGAAGATATCGGGCTTGCCGACCCTCAGGCATTGGTACAGGCAATGGCGGCAAAAGATGCGGTGCACTTTCTCGGTATGCCGGAGGCTAATACCGCTCTCTCTCAACTTACCGTCTATCTGTCAACCGCCCCCAAAAGCAACGCACTGGAAACAGCCTGGTTTGCAGCAAAAGATGATGCCCATAAAACCAGCCAGCTGAAGACGCCACTTCACATCCGTAACGCGCCAACAGCGGTAATGGCACAGCTGGGCTATGGTAAAGAATATAAATACTCCCATAACTTTGCCAACAACTACAGCTATCAAAAATATTTCCCCGACTCGATGGAAGAGAAAACCTACTATACCCCCTCCTCTTTTGGTTTTGAAAAAGAGATTCAGAGACGGCTCGACTGGTGGGAAAAACTCAAAAAAGAACAGCAAGAAAAGTAATACAGTTTTCTAACAACCATAAATTGTCTGCCAACTCTCACCAACCAGAATCTGGTACGGCCGAAAATATTTCTTATAATTCATAGCAGAGATTTCGTAGATCAAATATCCAAGATAGAGGTAGTCAATCTTCCATAATCTGCAAAGATTAAGCAGAAAGAGAATATTCCAGGTTCCCAGCGAACGCCTGCTCTCTTCTGGGTCAAAATAGAAATAGACAGCATTCATCCATCCCTGTCCCACATCAATAATAGCACTCCCCATAAGATGCCCGTGGAGACGGTATTCCACCTGCATTGTCGTGGTAATACTATTGAAGAAAAAATCCCGAAAATACCCCGCCCCGCTATTCTCTTCCCTGCCATTTCCTGGATAACGGGACATAAGGAATTTTTCGCATAAGGCAAGATTCTCTTGAGTGGCAGTAAGAGGAAGAAGCTCAACCTTAAGATCCAGATTCCGTTTTCTTGTACGGCGCTGGTTACGATTAGGCCGAAACTCCGGAACCACAAGACGGAAAGGAAGACAAGATACACAACCCGAACAGTGGGTTGAATAGAGATAGTTGCCATTACGCCGGAAACCGGCAAAAAGAAACAGCTCCATCTCTCTATCAGAAAGAGGGGGAACACGCCCTTGATGGAAGCAGGCACAACCAGGCAGACCATAAGGACATTCCGTTTCCACTGATGAAAAATTATCAGCAAACCGGTTATAAAGCTGTAAAAATTCCCGATAACAAAGGGCATCATACTCCTGTGCCGCCATTCTTTATTCTCCTTGACAAAATCCTGCAACGTTTTTATTCAGCATCTTTTTCGGTCATGAATATATGGAGTTCATCAGGGGTATTTATATTTTCCCAGGCTCGACGTAAACAGACAGGGATCTGAGGCGTATCAATCTGCGGAGATGTCGCAACAAGACTTATCTTGGTTTCTCCCTTCTGTAACAGCTCTTCAAATAATGCCAAAGCAGCAGATTTATAGAGCGCAAAGAGAGGCTCATAAAATCCATATGTTATATCAATACGAGGCACAACTCCCCAGGCAGATGATGCCTTGCCTTGTAACAGCCACTCTACAGATGCAGCAGATATGGCCGGCATATCACAGGCAATAATAAGCCAGTCTGCATCCGGTGCAGAGCGCATAGCAGCAAGAATTCCAGCCAGAGGCCCCCTTACTCCGGCAATATCCGGCAAACGAGTAAAACCGGAACAGGAATGAGGTATTTCTCCAGCTCCAACCAGTACAACTTTATCGCTAAAAGGCTCAAGCAGGGTAATCGTCCGCTCCAACCAGGTAAAAGAGGAATCGGCAGTAGAAATAAGGTGCTTGGGGCGACCCATTCGACGACTTTTTCCCCCGATAAGGATGGCCGCATTCAATGATTTTCTCTCTTGTTTCATGATAGTATACAATTTCACAATTATCGCCCGGATATTTTATGAACATTGTGTTCATAACCCGCTCTTATTTACTGCAAAAACTTCACATCAGACACCGCCTGAGCAGGAGAAATTCCGGGATAGAACCCTTTTCCCTGCTCTCCTTCCTTGTTGCCATCACCGAAAGAATCCTGTATGTAAGGAGCACTAGGAAATTCCTTTATACAAATAAAAAAGTATATTCCCAGCCGCTATGACAGAACAGATACCGGAACAATTTTCCCTGAATGCCTACTCGTATCATCTACCAGCAGAGCAGATTGCTCAGTACCCTGCAGAACGCAGAGACCATAGCCGCCTAATGGTACTCAATCAAGATAACAGTCTCAGCCACACATCCTTTTCTCATATTGTGGATTATATCCAACCCGATGATCTACTGATAGTCAACAATACAAAGGTGTTTCCGGCACGGCTTACCGGAAAAAAGCAAACCGGCGGCAAGGTGGAAGTATTTTTGCTCGAATATCCTTGCGGGCAGGACGATACAGTTTTTTTTGCAAAAGCTCTACTTAAAGCCTCCAAACGTCCAAAAGAGGGTGCTGAAATAGAGATCAGCAGATCAATCAGCTGTCTGGTCAAACGTCATTTAGACGGCGGCAAGGTGGAGCTGGAAATCCACTGTAAAAAAAGAGAAGAACTACAGCAGCACCTCCAGAGTAACGGGCAAATTCCTCTTCCCCCTTATATAACACGGGAAAACGGTGCCAGTGAAGAGGACAGAAAACGCTACCAAACCGTCTATGCACAAATTCCCGGAGCAGTGGCAGCACCGACAGCAGGGCTCCATTTTACCGAAGAGTTACTGCAAAAGATAGCTGATAAAGGAGCGCAGACAGCAGCCATTACCCTGCATGTAGGGTATGGTACTTTTGCTCCGGTTCGGCATGAAGATATCCGCTGCCATGAAATTCATAGTGAGTATATAGATATTCCACAGCAAACCGTGGCTGCGGTGGAGAAAGCGAAAAAACAGGGGAGACAGATCTGGGCAGTGGGAACAACCGCAGTGCGGGCATTGGAATATGGAGCGGCAACAACAGGAAAACTGCAGGCAACAAGCGGCTGGTGTAACCTTTATATCTACCCCGGGTTTACCTTTAACGTCGTTGACAGCATGATCACCAATTTCCATCTGCCGAACTCTTCACTGCTCTTTCTGGTCTCTGCATTTTGCGGAGCGGCAAACGGACGGGAAATTCTACTCAAAAGCTACCAGCAAGCTGTAGAACAGGGGTATCGATTTTTTTCCTATGGCGATGCTATGGCAATTCCCGGCCCCAGAAGATAAAAAACAAGCCGAACACAACTTCAAAAGCGGTGTTCGGCGTAGTCTTTATCCTCTCTCCAAGAGGTTCTATGAGGCTGCAGGTCAGCTGGAACATCCTCCACCGGATGCTGCACAGGAGTCTGCTTTTGCTCCTCCTCCAGTGCTGGCATAACCATCAGCATACCAACCACCGCCCTTTAATTGAAAGGAGTTGACAGACATCAGCTTCTTCACCGGAGCCTGACATTCCGGGCATTCCGTAAGAGGAGCATCACTCATCTTTTGCTGCACTTCAAAAACTTTGTCACACGTCTTGCATTCATACTCATATACCGGCATTTTTCTCACCTGTTAGAAATTTTTTACGTACTTTCTGCTTGACCAGAAAAATACGATAGAATAGAAAAAGGAGTCAAACAGCTGCAACGATAATTCTCTGCAACTGCTCTGTCAACCGGCTTATCTCTTCTCATAACTGCCAACAAAGCAAAAAGACAGAATCCATTACCTCAATCAATTTATTCAAGACTTATGATCAAAAAACTCTCTCTCCTATTTCTTCTTTTATGTGTACCAATAACTCCGGCATATAGCACACCCCAGGGTACTCTCCCTGAACCTTCCCCAGTACAGCTTGCCAAAAAGATACAGCAAACCTACAACAAGATGAAGAGTCTCCGCTTCCATTTCCTGCAGAAAACAAGCGGTGAGATGACAGGCCGACAGCAGCATGGCGAAGGAAGTGCCGTATTTCTGCGCAGCAGCACAGAACAAAAGCAGAAGATGCGATGGCAATACAGCCGCCCGGATGAACAGATTATCATCAGTGATGGACGCCTCTTTTTTATGTATTTCAAAAAACTTAAGCAGCTTATCGTTTCCCCGGCAAAACAGCTTGCAACCGACCTGACTTACGCATTTTTTACCGGAACCGGCGTCTTGACCCGAGATTTTGAAATTCTCCCTGCACCAGGAGCACATGCGCTCAAACTTATCCCCCATACCCCACAGCAGCAAGTTGCCGAGATTGAATTACAGACGGATGATAATGCCATAATTACCAAAATTACCATCACAGACCATTTTGGCACCATTACCACCCTGCTCCTTGATGCCATTGAAATTGACCCCCTCACAGGATCTTCCCCGGAAACACTGCAAAAACTGTTCTCCTTTACTCCTCCCCCTGGTACCGAGATTATAGAACAGTTTACAGAATAGGAGAACATAATGACTCTTTTTGCCATTATCTCAGACACCCACGATCAGATAGCCAACCTAAATACAGCCATAGGCTATGCCAACGAGGCAAAAGCAGATGTTCTTATCCATTGTGGAGATCTGATCTCTGCCTTTATGCTGCACCGACTGGCTAATTTTCTGGGGCCGGTACACCTAATCTACGGAAATAATGTGGGGGATACCCATATCATTATTCCCAGATGCTACAAGCAGTTTCCAGAAATCACCCACCACGGAGTTTTCGGCAGTTTTACGGAAGACGGTCTCTCTATTGCGGTTGTTCATTATCCGGAATTTGCAAGAAAACTTGCCCAAAGCGGTGTTTATGATGTAGTGTGCTGCGGACACACTCATAAGTACAGGGTGGAGAGGTTGGGCAAGACGCTTATTATCAACCCAGGCTCCATGCTGGGCGAAAATAATGATGCCGGTTTTGTTCTCCTTGACACAGAACAGTGGACAATACAGCGCATTGGGATCGGCGAGTGTATGTTCGATCGAATTACTCGTGTCCATGCGCAAGAAGAGCGCTCCCTGCCAATTGGGGATGGCGTATTACCCGAGATTTAAACCACAGAAGACGATGACAGATTCAAACAGCGAAAGCTTTGCGGCCCTTTTTGCCGAAGAGGCAGACAAAAAACTGAAAAAACTTACCCGAGGGGAAAAGGTTAAGGCAACTATTGTCGGCATCAATGGAGACTCCGTTTTTCTTGATGTCGGTGGTAAAAGCGAGGGCGTAATGAGCAGCGCCGAGCTTGTCGACTCCGAAGGGAATATCACCGTTGAGACGGGCGACAGCGTTGAGGTTTATTACCTGCAAAACAGAGGGGGAGAACAACTTTTTACCAAGAGCATCGGTGCCGGCTCCTCTGCTGCCCATCTGCAGGAAGCATTTAATGCTTCCATTCCAGTGGAAGGGTTTGTTAAGGCTGAAATCAAAGGCGGTTTTGAAATAACTCTTGGCGGTAATGTTCGGGCCTTTTGTCCATACTCCCAAATGGGACTGCGGCGGGTAGAAGATGCAGCAGGCGAATATCTGGAGACCCATCGTAAATTTCTGATCACCCGTTTTGAAGAGAATGGACGGAACCTGGTTGTTTCCGCCCGTGCTATTCTTGAACGGGAAAAAGAAGAGTTGTTGGAAAAATTAAAGGAGACTCTCAGTGAAGGTCAAACCGTTACCGGAGAGATCAGCTCCATCCGCGATTTTGGTGCCTTTGTTGACCTCGGCGGTGCCGATGGTTTAATCCCCGTTTCGGAGATAGCATGGAGCCGGGTAGACAAGGTGGAAGATTGCTTTACCGTTGGTCAGAAAGTGGAGGTACTGGTAAAGAGCATCGACTGGAAAAAAGAGCGTATATCCCTAAGCTATAAAGCGACACAGGCTGACCCCTGGGATGAGGTTGCAACAACATTCCCCATTGCAAGCAGCCATACAGGGCGTGTTGTCCGTCTCGCCCAGTTCGGCGCCTTTATCAACCTTGCACCGAGTATTGACGGCCTGCTCCATATCTCAAAACTGGGCAACGGCAGACGCATCAATCACCCAAGAGAAGTGCTGGAAGAGGGACAGGAGATTGACGTAAAAATAGACGCTATCGACCTGGAGGAACGAAGAATCAGCCTTGTTCCTGCCGATTATGTTTCAGAAGAGAGCGAAGTCGAAAAAGAGAGAAAGGAGTATAGAAATTTTATAAATACACAAAAGAGAGAATCCGGCAGCAAAACGGGAAGTTTTGGTGCCCTGCTTCAAGCAAAAATCAAGGAAAAGAACGGCTAAATCCCATCTCTCTGCCGTTTATGGTGCGGGGGGAAGATCCTTTTCTCCCCGTATAATTAACCAGATTGCAGGGAGAGACAGAGCCGCGATCACAGCCCCGCAAACAAGATACACCTCTACAATGCCGATATAGTCCATCGCCACCCCGGCAAGAATTCCTCCGGTAAAAACCCCGCCGCTCATCGCCAGGCCGTACACTCCCATCATCGTGCCATGCCCATAGTGTAATCGTTTCGCTTCCCGAGAGGCAAACGCCCCTAATACAGCCCAGATCAAGGCTTCCACCACTCCAAGTGCCACATACGCCAGCATAATAAGGGCAAAACCTCGACAAAAAGGGATGATAACCAGAACAAGAGCCAAAAGAAAGCACCCCAGGGAGAGCATTCGCACCCCGTTAACCCTATCCGCCATTCGACCAAAGAACAGTTGAAGAACGGCATTGGCCAGAGTGCGGCAGGCGATAATAACCCCTACCGTCACTCCGCTATACTGGCCATGATTCCAGCTCGCCAGCAGCAGCGGCAAAAAAGCCATGGTAGGAATAGGTATCAGCATCGTGGCGTATCGAACCAGCAGAATTCCCATCGTATGTGCGTTCCTGCACATACGATAGAGATTATCCAGGAGCTTGCGCTGCGAACCACTCCCCCGCGCAACAGCTCCAGGCATAGTTGCCCATACCAGTCCCATGGCAAAAAAGCTTAATGCTGCCATACTGTGAAAAACTGTCGGCATTCCCCAGTTATCTGCCAGAAAGCCGCCCATCATCGGCCCGCAGCCAATGCCGAAAAACACCGCCATATTAAGATAGCTCATATAGCGGCCTTCGGCCCCGTCCGGTGCCAGAATACTCATATACGCCATAGCAACAGGAACAATCATCGCCGAACCAATACCCTGTAGAAACCGAATACAGATCAGTGTAAAGACACCGTTTGCCAAAGGGATAAGTAAACCAACAGCACCATAGATGGCAAGTCCCGCCACCAGAAACTGTTTCCGTCCCCATCTATCCGACCAGCTTCCCACCACAGGCTGCAATGCTCCTCTTGAAAAGGAGAAAATAGCCATAATCATCCCCAATGCAAAACCATTCGCACCAAGAGTTGCTGCAAAAACAGGCAGCACCGGGATAATTACTCCTATACCGAGCAGCGCAATAAAGACAGAGAGCAGCAGCGTAATAAAGGCAATCCGGTTCATACAGCAATGGCCAGATGCTGACGCATGGCTTCAAAAAGAAAAACCCCCGCAGCAACCGAGCTGTTAAGGGAATCAAGCTGCCCGCTCATGGGAATGGAAAGCAGTAGATCGCACTCTTTTTTTACCAACGGCCGAATCCCCTTTCCTTCCGACCCCACGACAAGGCAGGCAGGCACGGTCAGATCCGTCTGATACAGACTTTGGGCAACATCATCCTTTACCGCCCCAAAAACCCAGAATCCCAACTCTTTTAATGCGGCAAGCGCTGTTACCAGATTGGTTACCTGACAAATATCAATATGTGCCATAGCACCAGCGGACGATTTGGCAGCAGTTCCGCCAAGGGGGGCTGAACGTTCTCTCGTTGTCAATACTCCGGCAGCTCCCGATGCAAGAGCAGAGCGGATAATAGCTCCAACATTATGAGGATCCTGCAAGCTGTCAAGCACAACAATACGACATGGCTCTCCCTTTTCAATACGCTGCTGCAAACGCTCGGCAAACACGTTAAAATCAAGCAAACCAGCTTCCGTTGTGCGGGCAATAACTCCTTGGTGGCGAACCTCTCCACTCCCCTCACCCGTAATTTTCAAACTATCAACAAAACGAAGCCGAAGACCTTGTTCTTTTGCCAGAGCTACGATAGCAGTAACCTTCTCTCCCCGCCGTTCTTTCTGTACAAAAAGCTCCGCTATCTGTTCGGGATGCTGCTGTAAACACTCCAGCACAGGATGAACCCCCCATAGCAGATCGTCACTCAGCGCAAGACGTTTTTCCCGTTTTGCGCCATATGATGATTTCTCTTCTCTCCCTTTTTTCGTAAACGGATTTCCTGATCGCTTTTTTGCTCTGGTCACCTTCCCAACTTTACTCATTTCTTCCCTCAATCGATAATGGCTGACCATCAGCTCCTCGATGCTGTCCGGCCCTCTCAGCAAGAATGATTGCAGAGAGCATTGCCGCCGCTTCATTTACATCATCATTAACCAGTAAATATTGATACTTTCCGGCTTCTCTAAGTTCATGACGGGCATTTTCTACCCGCAGCCGGCACGTTGCATCATCTTCTGTCTGCCGCTCCCGCAAACGCCTCTCAAGCTCAGTCAAAGAGGGAGGAGCAATAAAGATAAATGCCGCATCCAGAGATGTATCATCACGGACAATTGCCGCTCCCTGCACGTCTATATCAAGGATAACATCAAGCCCCGCAGCCAGTTGCTCAAGTACGGCATCCTTACTGGTTCCATAAAAATTATCATGCACCTGGGCATATTCAAGAAAGACCCCTTTTTCCCGCAAAAGGGCGAAATCATCGTGGCTGACAAAATGATAATCAATTCCATCCCGCTCTTTCGGCCTCGGCAGTCTCGTTGTATGTGACACAGAGAAAACAAGCCCGGGAATATCGGCCATTACTTTTTTCAGAAGTGTCGTTTTACCAGCGCCTGACGGTGCTGAAATAATAAAAAGGCGTCCACTCATTACTCTTCCTCTCTCTCTCCAACTGCCAGACGCAGTTGATGGTTTTGTTGCAATGCCTGCATCCGCTGACTGATTGTTTCCGACTGTACCGAAGAGAGAACGACATGGTTGGAGTCAAGTATCAGTATGGAACGGGTACGCCGCCCCTCGGTAACATCAAGAAGACGGTGCTCATTTTTGGCAATCTCTTTTAATTTACGTGCCGGAGAAGAACCTGTATTGATCACGGCAACAATTTTCTCCATAACCACAGTATTCCCATGCCCTACATTAAGAAGCTGCATTACCCCTCCCTACTCAATATTTTGCACCTGTTCACGCATCTTCTCCAACTCGCTTTTCAGCTCTACGGTAGAGTGAGCAACATCAGCATCATTTATTTTAGAGGCGATGGTATTTACCTCTCGTAAAAACTCCTGCACCAGAAAATCAAGTTTACGGCCAATGGCACCATCGGCTTCGAGGAAGCGTGAAAATTGCGTAATATGACTACGTAAACGGACAATTTCTTCCGTTACATCGGTTTTATCCGCAATCAGCACAATCTCCTGAGCAAGCCGGTCAGGATCAATAACATCACTACCAAGAAGCTTATCGACCCGTTCCTGCATAGCCCTCTGCCGTTGACGCACAAGCTCAGGAACCTTCTCCTCAATGGTATCCAGCATTGCTGCAAAATGCTGCAACCGCATACGCAGATCCGCTGTTAATGCAGCCCCCTCCTGCAAACGCATCTCTTCACAGTGAGACAGGGCTTCTTCAAGGATAGGCTCTATCTCCAGCCACAGAGTATCGAGATTTTCCTCTTTTTCTTCCTGCGTAATAACATCAGGCAAGGAAGCAAGCTCCAGCACAGAGAGTTTTGTCCCCAGATGAAACTGGGAGGAGAGCTCTTCCAGGGCAGCAAGATACCCTTGCGCAATCTCCTGGTTCAATCGAATTTTCCGCCCCCTGGTTTTCTCCCCCTGCACCGAGAGCAATACATCAACCCGGCCCCGCAGATGATGCGCCGTTACCTGCTTACGCATACGCTCCTCCAGAGCAGCATAGCCTCGAGGCAGCTTCATCTTCAGATCAAGATACCGATTATTAACACAACGCAGCTCAATAACACAGATACGCCCATCAAGCTCCCGCTCACTTCGCCCAAAACCAGTCATACTTTTTAACGTCATAATGCGTTCCCCTCCCCTTTATAATCCATAAAAAAAAACGACACAGAAGATCACCTCTGCATCGTTTTTTCCAATCCGAATCAGATAAAAGACTACTTGCCGCTCATCTTCTTATCCAGCTCTTTAGTGATTGCGGAAGTAACATTAATGGACTCATCAAAATAGGCAACACCAGACATCTTTTCCAGAATAACAGAATATCCATTTGCCTTTCCATAATCCTGAACAACACCACGCAACGCCTCAAGAATAGGAGAAAGCTCCTTCTCCTGTAACTGCTTCAACTCAAAAGAGGCATCAGATGTTTTCTCTTTGAAATCCCGGCCAGCCCGCTGCAGTTCACGGATTTTGGCAGCACGCTTCTCTTCACTCCAGACAGAGCTCTTCTTCTTTATTTCCGCCTGCAGCGCCTTAAGCTCATTTTCTTCAGCACGAAACTTACCTTTAAACTTTGCAGCCTTGCTCTCCAACCGCTTGGCCGCAGCCTTCCCTGCCTTACTTTCTGCCAGAACCTGCTGCAGATTGATAATCCCAATCTTCTCCGAGGCAGCAAAAGCACTACCAGCGGTAAAAAGCATGGATACAAACAGAACCCCACACAACAATTTATTCAATCTCATTATATCGCCCCTTATTAATTCTCAATGACAACAAAGTCATCACGGCGATCCTGCGCCCAGGAGAGCTCATCATGCCCCATAAAAAGCAACCGCTCCTTCCCGTAACTTACCGTCTCCAGCCGAGACTCATCAATACCCATGTTAACGAGATAACGCTTTGCCGTCAAAGCCCGCCGCTCACCAAGAGCCATATTATACTCCTTGGTTCCACGGGGATCACAGTTTCCTTCAACACGTACCATCACTTCAGGATACTTCTTCATAAATTCTGCGTTTACATCCATCCTCGGTTCCTGATCTTCAGATACAGAAGAAGAATCAAATGCAAAATAAAGGGGAAGCATACCGTCAGTTGTACGGGCTTCACCTACCGCAAAGGTCTCTGGAGAAGGGGAATCAAGAGGCTCTACGACACCAATAGACTCAACATCTTCTTCAACAATAACCGGTTCCGGCGCCGGTTTTTTGGAGCTGCAGCCAGCCAGGGTCAAAGCCGAAAGACACAACAGAACGGGGACAAAACGTACTACATTCTTCATAAAAAACCTCCAAAACAGATTCATGGTAAAAAAAGACCTCCCACAGGAACATCAGGAAAACCTTTTTTCGAGTTATAAAAGTATATATAAAGTAACAAAAACCTACTATAGACCAGCACGTTGTAAATTCAACTACTTTTTCCCAAATAGGAGAAAATTGAAGCATTTTTTTCCACTTTTCTCCATTATCTTTCTACATTTTCCTATAGAGATAATTATTGTTTCCGGTTATATAACGAAGAATTGTTATGGAAGGTGCCCCCCATATTCAGTTTCATCAGGGGAAGAGAATCTCTTTTTGTGCAAAGAGGAAGACGTATGGCAAAAGTTAATATTAGTCCCAACAGGACAACCGAAAAAACAATCCGCTCCATAGATCGAAAACGGGAGCAGGAACGGAAGAAGATGTTTCGGCATGCAAAAGAGTATGCCGCAGAGTTCAGCATTCATCTGGTGCAGCGCCTCATTGACAGGAAGGTTGTCGAAACCAGTGATGTGGAACGTCTAAAAGAACTTTTCGCCGAGCAACTAAACAAGCTTCCTTACATTGATGATTTTGAATTGCAACTGAAAGTTGCTCCTCTGCGGACTCTTGTTCAGGATCCTAACATTGTCAGCCTTTATCTCTCCCAGTACATCGTAGAAGATCTTATTGAACATCCTATAATTCAGGATGTTTTTGGTGCTGATATTGATATCTACCTTGCAGTTGACAGTATCTTTCAAGTACTCCGGCAAGAGTGAAACGGGTTACACAGATAGAACATCCTTCAGAACTTCCATCTCTGGTCTTTGCTGACAGCAAGGGGAATATTGCTGATTTTCCTGAGCTGAAAATGACGGGAATGAGCGGAGGGCATATTCTGCCTCCAGAGCGGAACGATCTTATTCCCCTGCCAGAAGGGAGTGAACTTTTTACCCTTCCGAACCGGCTTCCCGTTGGTTGGGATGGCATCGGTAAAGAGCCGGCACTGCTGACTGAAGATCCCTACACGGATACCCACTCTCCCATCCAGGCGGTAGCAGCCTTTATTGCACCGGCACATACCTCCATCTTGAGCTGCAGCTATCAATCCCAGACAGATGCCCCGCGTCTTCCCCTCTTTGCATATACAGCCGTCGGCTGGCATGACGGCAAATTCTGGGTGCCAGCATTCCGCAGTGACGCAGATATTCGCCAGGACAGCAATCAGTATACCACTGAGCAGGTGAGAAAAAAAACCGCAGCCAAGCTCAAGCAATTTGCTGACAATCGGCTTATCCAGCATTTAGGGAAATGCTGCCTTACCTATGGCTGCCCTGCAGCAAGAAATTTTTTTCTTGGACGCTGGGAAGCCCCTCTGCCAACATCACCGAGCTGTAATGCCCGTTGCCTTGGCTGTATTTCCCTGCAGGAATCGGGTGAATGTGCTTCCCAGGACAGAATTACCTTTATTCCTTCCCCCCAGGAGCTATGCGAGATTGCAGTTCCTCATCTCCAAAAGGCTGCAAACCCTATCGTCAGTTTTGGTCAAGGTTGTGAAGGGGAACCCCTTTTGCAAGCGAAGACGATTGCCCAAAGCATCGCCATGATGCGGCAGCAGACTGACCGGGGAACGATCAATCTCAACTCCAACGCAAGTCTGCCCAAACAAGTTGAAATACTGGCAAGAACAGGACTTGATTCCCTCAGAGTCAGTATGAATTCAGCGCAGGAAAAATATTATAATGCCTACTACCGCCCTACAAATTACCGCTTTAAAGATGTGATGCGCTCCATTGATACTATGAAGCAGCATGGGCGTTTTGTCTCTTTAAACTACTTTGTCCTACCCGGATTTACTGATTCTCAGGCAGAATATAAGGCATTATGCCGACTGATTGAAAACCACCAGCCAGACCTGATCCAGTTACGCAATCTCAACATTGATCCGGAAAAATATCTGGCAGACATTGGCGCAGATGCACTCCCTGTCAGTGACGGTATTCGACCCTGGCTTATGCGGCTGAAAAAGAGATTTCCCAAACTTCGTTTTGGGTATTTCAATCCTCAGATAAAGAGAAATTCAACCTGAAACTATTCGAAAATTTACATACCCCAGCCAGAAGAAAGGAGGATGAAATGCCTGAAAAAGCAGAAAAAAAAGGCGGGCAGAAAGCTCTCTGCCGTTTTGGAATTTCAATGGAAAGCTCACTGCTTCAACGCTTTGACGCATCAATTAAGCAAAAGGGCTATAACAACCGTTCAGAAGCAGTGCGGGATTTGGTACGGGACGCTCTTGTCGATGACCACTGGAGTAAAGATGATGAACCTGCCGTCGGTACAGTAACCCTTGTCTATAACCACCACACAAGAGAACTCGCAGATAAACTCACCGAGCGGCAACACAGCCACCACCACGCGATAATCAGTGCCCTGCATGTCCATCTTGACAGCCACTATTGTCTGGAAGTTGTTGTCATCAAAGGGAAAACAGGTGAAGTACGTAAAATTGCAGATGAACTTATCGGTACTAAAGGTGTCGTTCACGGCAAGTTGGTCAGTACCACTCAAGGGACATAACAAACCTTATCCCCAGAAATTCCCTGGAGATACAACTGCCCTGCCTGCCTGAAAAGAACAACAGCCTCAAGATAGCCCACATTCCCCACTTCTTCGTGACGTTGCTGTAGAAAAAAATCCTTTACCGGAAAGAGATTCCAGTCATGGGTAACGGCAATACCAACCTCTCCCTGATTCAACCCATCCAGCTCCCGCTCCATAAAAGAACAAATCTCTCTGGCACTTATTTCAGGGTCTTCAATCTCCTTTACCGGCAGTTCACCATTCAGCCACATCCGTAAGTAGACATCATGCCCCACATGCTGCTGCCGGGCAATGGCAGCAGGAATATCTTTCAGGTAAAAAGGAGTCAACTCCCTCGCCACCACAGGAGGCGCAGAAAACTGCCCATAAGCCATAGCATAACCGGAGCCGACCAGGTAGGCGGTCTCCATGCAACGGGTAATAAAGCTGCTGAACAACCGAGGTTTCATACCCTCTTTCAACTGTTTCCCAAAATCACAGGCAAACACCTTTCCCTCTTCTGTAAGGGTCATAAAAACTTCCTGCTCGGGTTTTTCAGGATAATAACGGGCTGAATGCCGTAATATTGCCGCCACACCACCATCGGCAACGGCAGCAGAGGAGTGCAGCAAAGCCACAGTCTGCTCAGCTTTAAGATCGTACTTCGTGGTTCTCATTCCCTCTTCTCTCTTTTAGCAAATCCCTGCCATCATTTCCGGTATTGCCGCAATTTTTTCTCTCTCTTCTACGGCAAAACAATCCACCAGTCTTCCTCCATACATTACACCAATACGATCAGCAAGGGCAAGTGCCTCATTCAAATCACCTGTTACCAGTAGAATTCCCGCCGCTTCACGGGCTTTAAGCAGCAGCTTCCACACCTCTTCTGCAGCAGCGATATCAAGCCCTTGAGTGGGCTGTTCAGCAACGATTAAACGGGGTTTACGATAGAACTCCCGGGCAATAACCAGCTTCTGCAGGTTACCTCCAGAAAGCTGCCAGGCAGCAGCAGAGAGATCAAACGGCCTGATCTCAAAGGTATCCACCAAATAATTTACCCGCTCACGAGCTGCATCCTTACGTAAAAAGAAACCGCCGAGGCCTCTGGCAAAAAGCCGTCTTGTGGTTAATAGAAAGTTATCCAACAAATCCAATTGAGCACAGGTAGCAAGCCCCTGCCGATCTTCAGCAATCCAGGCAAGGGTATTATCAGGATCATCTTTTCCCTGTGCAAAGAATGCCGCGGCTGTTTTACCCAGGATTTTTAAACTCCCCCCGGTAAGCGGACGAAGACCACAAATGGCCTCCACCAACTCTTTCTGGCCATTTCCCGCGACTCCAACCAGAGCAAGAATCTCTCCCTGCCGGAGAGAAAGATTGATATCTTTCAACTTTTTTACGCCTCTTGTCTGCAGGCTCTCTCCCTGCAAAACAAGCTGACGAATCTCCTGGGGCTGCCGTTCAACCTGCAATAGAACCTGCCGTCCCACCATTCTTCCTGCAAGCTCTGCAGTAGAGGAGACTTCCTTTGCCGCAACAGTATCAACAATTTCACCACGGCGAAGAATGGCAATCCTGTCTGCCACCTGCATAACCTCTTCCAATTTGTGACTGATAAAGACCAGCCCTTTGCCCCGCTGCTGCATAAGCTGCATAATAGCAAACAGATTATCCGCTTCTTTCGGGGTAAGTACAGCAGTCGGTTCATCAAAGATCAACACATCAGACCGCCGATACAACAGCTTCAGAATTTCCACCTGCTGCCGCTCTCCCATAGAAAGACTTTCACTACGGGCCGCCGGATCAACTGTCATTCCATACTCTTTTGCCAGCAGGCGGACACGCTCTTCCATTCTCCGCTTTGAAAGCAGCAAACCATCCTTTGTTCCAAGCAGCACATTCTCTGCCACAGTAAAGGCATCTACCAGTTTAAAATGTTGATACACCATGCCTATGCCAGCAGCAAGTGCCTGTTCGGTGCTGCCGAGCTGCAGCGGAGAACCCTCCCGGTAAATAGTGCCCCTATCCGGACGAAGCTGCCCGGCAAGAATAGACATAAGCGTTGATTTTCCGGCACCATTTTCTCCCAACAACGCCAGAACTTCCCCCGCTTCTATGGAGAGACAGATATTCTTATTGGCATCAACCTTGGCAAAAGATTTACTGATACCTTCAAGGCGAATCAGCGGCTGCCCCATTATTTACGCTCCATCTCCGCCAAAGGCTGTACAAATTGCGTTTCTGTATCCCAGGGAAAAAGAATCCAGGTGTCCTGACTCACTTCAGTGACAAAGGTATCGACCAAAGGCCGCCCGGCCGGTTTAGCATAAACAGTAGCAAAATGGGCCTTCGGTACCAGAGCTTTTACCACTTCTGCCGTTCTGCCGGTATCCACCAGATCATCGACCAGAAGCCATCCATCGCCATCACCGGCAAATCCTTTCAACACTTCAGCTTCACTCTTTTTATCCTTCCAGTCGTAACTGGAGATACAAATAGTATCAATGTGATGAATATCCAGCTCACGGGCTATAATAGCAGCGGGAACCATTCCTCCCCGGGTAACAGCGATGATACCTTTAAAAAACCCACTATCCAGCAGACGCCAGGAAAGCGCCTTGGCATCGCGATGCAGCTGATCCCAGGATATAGGGTACGTTCGTTTATATCTGTCCTGACTCATAGAAAACTCCTTTTTCATATCTCAATAACATGCAATGCACGCATCCCCCCAATTTTCTGCCGGAGAGTAGCATATTTTTTGCCGCGGTTCCAGTTTTTCATCATTGATGAAAACGAAATCTTCAATATTTCGGCAATAAAGCCTACACACTCTTCTTGATAAATAAAGACACGGGTAAACATGAATTCCTAACAATAAAGCACAGGCTAATTCTCCAAAAATTGTTGACTCATACTCTTGATTGTTTATACTCATAATACTTTCAGGTGTGCCAAAAAGGGCTTGGGAGCAACTCATTTTTGCTTCTCAAAAGCCTCTGCAGGCGTGAAAAGGGAAGCCGGTGCAACTCCGGCACGGGCCCGCCGCTGTAACCGTGACAAATGCCGTGATATCCACTGATCCAGTTATCCTGATCGGGAAGGGACGGCAGGAGAAAGACCGGAAGTCAGAAGACCTGCCTGAAGATAAGAAAGGAAGCTGCCCATCGAGGAACGGGCTCTTCAACGATACTTGGGAAAAAGGGCATCCCCGGGTCATCTTCAGCATGGTTCGGGGATTGGTATATCACCGGGCTAAACATCCATTTTTTCAAGGAGTTATTATGAAACAGATTGCAAGAAGTTTGGTTCTGTTGACCTGCCTGCTGGCTTTTTCCACAGCGTCGTACGGTTTTCAGGGGCTTGATGAAGGTGAATCAAAAAATGCAATTATCATTGCATCCTTTGGTACCACAGTTCCATCTGCGGTAAAATCCATCTCAAACATTATGGAGCATGTGAAAAAAGCCTATCCCCATACGGAAGTTCGCTTGACTTTCACCTCCAACATCATTCGTTCTATCTGGAAAGAACGACGTGCCGAGGCAAAAAAATGGCTGGATATGGGTATCCCCAAAGAGGTTCTTTATGCTGATAACATTATCTCTACCGTGGGAGATCTGGTTGAGAATGGATACAGCAACATCGTTGTTCAACCCACCCATATGTTCTTTATGGAAGAGTCCCACGATCTGATGCAGTATGTTATTGCTCTCGGCTCTATCCGTACCATGAAAAAGAAATGGCGTCCGGTAGACAAAATTGTTATGGGCCGTCCTGCTCTCGGAGAACCAGGAGATCTTTACTCCTATCATGAAGATGTTGCTCATGCAGCAACAACACTTAAGGCCGATGTTGAGATGGCTAAAAAAGCTGGTGCAGCCCTGGTTTATATGGGACATGGTAATGAGCATTGGTCAACCGGAATCTACGGCACCATGCAGCGGGAGATGCGTAAGGCCTATCCTGATGTAAAGACTATTATTGGTGTTGTTGAAGGTTCTCCCACCGTAGAAGCCGTTGTTCGCCAACTCAAACATTCTGGCACCGACAAGGTAATCCTCAAGCCTTTTATGATTGTTGCCGGTGATCATGCCACCAACGATATGGCAGGAGACGAAGAGGATGCATGGAAGAGTATTCTTACCGAGGAAGGTTTTAAGGTAACGCCAGTTCTACGTGGTCTGGGTGAAAATAATGACTTTGTAAAGATCTTTGTTGAGCATATCGCTGATGCAGCCGGTGATGCAGGGATCAAGCTGGACTAAGAACGTTATCTTCTGATCTGATGTCCGCTCAGGTGGTACAGCGTCTTCTGCCTGTACCACCTGAACTCCACGAACGAACTTCCTTTTACTCCTGATTATTTTACTGGAAGCCAGGAAGCACCCATCCGGCGAAAGAGATTAAATCCCCCCGGTACAACCACAGAGTTTTTCATCCCGCACTGGTCAAGGAAAACCTGGACCTCAAAAGAGCGGGAGCCCGCATTGCAAAAAATAACAAGCTGTTTATCTGCGGGAAGTTCTTTATAACGGGTTCTGACTTGATCATAAGGCAGAGAAATCCACTGCGCACCGTATTTTTCCATATACGGCTCAGCTTCTATTGCATGACGCACATCCACCACCAGCCAGTCTGGATGAGACGATGGTTCCACCATCCACTGGTTAAACTGAGATACATCAACCTGCCGCATTAACCCCATACATAGATTATCGGCAATATAAGCAGCAGCATTGATCGGATCAATCGCGGCATTAAAAGGCGGAGCATAAGCCATTTCGGCTGTACCAATATCATCAATGACCGCACCCGCAGTAATCGCTGCAGCAACGGCATCAATACGCACAGAGAGACCATCATTGGCTGGGCCGGCACCTTGCAGTCCGAGCACCTTACGGCTACTTTTATCAAAGACCAGACCAATATTAAGTAATCCCCGATCAGGAAAAAAATGCGCCCGATCCATTGGCGACGACCAGGAGATATCCGCATCAAAGCCTTCAGCACGGGCAGCAGCAAGAGTAAGCCCAACCGATCCTACGGCAAGATCAAAGGCCTTAACGATAAAACTTCCCACCGCACCTTTCAATTCAGAGACCATACCAGCAATATTGTCCGCAGCAACACGCCCTTCACGATTTGCCAGGGAACCAAGGGGAAAAGACATTCGCTTGCCGCTTATCAGATGCGGAATCTCAACACAATCACCAGCAGCATAGATATCGGGATCAGAGGTCTGCATCCGGCTGTTTACCGTAATACCGCCACGCATTCCCACCTGCAAACCAGCGGCTGCTGCAAGCTCGGAACGAGGACGTACCCCAGCCGCCATAATAACAATATCGGCATCAATACTGCGTTGAGCTGTGCGTATACCAACAGCCTTGCCATCTTTAACAAGAATCTCCTCCGCACCTTCACCCACAAAGACATCAATACCGTTATCCCGCAACGTCTTTTCCATCATACGGGCTACCGGCTCATCAAGAATACCGGGAAAAATCTGCTGTTGAAATTCAACAAGAGTTGTTTCCACTCCCCAAAGATCACGAAAGGCCTCTGCCATCTCCACGCCAATGGCACCTCCACCGATAATGGCGGCCTTACCAATCTGTCCCTTTGCCAAACCTTCCTTGATAGCAATAGCCTTGTGCATATCACTGATGGTATACACCCCGTCAGCATCACTGCCGGGAATAGGCAAGACAAAAGGGGCACTACCAGTCGCCAGCAACAAGGTATCGTAATCAATATCGTACTCTTCGTTACTCTCCAGATCCGCCACCCGGACCTTCTTCTCTGTACGGTTAATAGCAAGGGCTCTGGTTCTCGTTTTTACCTCGACACCCTTCGCATTTTTGAAAAAAAGCGGATCACGCACCATATGAAAACTGGTGGAGCGCAGCTCTTTCTCGTCGGTAACATCCCCTGAAATATAGTAAGGAATACCACAACCGCCATAAGAGATGAGACTATCCTGATCAACAATTGTTACCTCTGCATCACCAAGCAGTCTTTTTAAGCGAGATGCCGCTTTCGGCCCGGCTGCCACTCCACCGATAATAAGAATTTTCTTTGCCATATCCTCTCCAGAGTTAAATTTTCTGTTTAACAGCGTCTCTCGTTTTACACATATGAACAAAACTCCGCAAGAAAAATCCCTTTCTACGACACTCTAAACCAGACAAATTTATTCTTCCCAGAGAATCAAAAAGACGGTTCCCTTCGCCTGCTCACTCACCACAGAAATGGCTGCGCCGTGCTTTTCAATAATACCTCTGGCAATAGGTAAGCCAAGGCCAGTTCCCTTACGTTTTTTGGTGAAGAAAGGGGTAAAGATCTGCCTGCTCACCTCCTCACTCATTCCAATACCCGTATCCGCAATAGAGAGCTCAACTGCCCCATCCTCTCTCTCTCTGCTGGAAACAATCAACTCTCCGCCATCAGGCATTGCCTGAACACTGTTAAGCAGGATATTTAATAATGCCCGATAGATCTGATCCTGATCCAGCGGGAGAAGAGGCAGCGATGGGGAAAAATTCGTCACCAGAACAATACCGTTTGTCTGTAGTTCAGGCTGCAGAAAATCCAGAACAGAGAGGCAGACATCATTGATATTTTGCGGCGTTGTTCTTATGTCCTGCGGTCTGGCAAAATCGAGAAACTCCACCACAATTCGATTAAGGCGTTCTGTCTCCTTTACCACAATCTCTGCCAAGTGTTCATTCCCTGGAGCATATTTCTTTATTCGCTTGGTAAGAATCTCTGCCGTACTGCGTACAATTCCTAACGGACTCTTTAATTCATGGCTCACTGTAGCAATCATCGTTCCAAGATGCGCCAACCTCTCTGTCTGATCAAGTTTTTCCTGTAAACGCCGCCGCTCTTCTGCTCTTTTTTCCAACTTTTCACCGGCACGGGAGACAATAGAACGTAAGATAAGAAAGAGCCCCCCCATCAGCAGGCAGGAGACAATCATAATTCTTCCCTGAAAACGAAGGATATGCGCGTAACTCCCTGTCAGATCTTTTTGCACTTCCACCACGCCCATGATATTATCACTCTCCTTACCATCGCGAATAAGCTGACGAAAAGGGATAAAGGTATTAAGACGACATTCAACATCACCCGCCAGATGGAGCAGACTCAGCACTGAACCACTGTAATGCAGACGGGAAGACGTCTCCCCAAGTAACGCTTTTTCATACTCTCTCCGACCAAGATTCTCTTTTCCAACAAGTTCAGGATTCGTCGAATAGGAGATAACATTACGGCTGGAATCATAAATAGTTACCGCTTCAATTTTTAATCCCTGAATAATCCCCTTGATAACCCCGTCAAGCATCTCTGCCTGTTCCGGTTTGCGCAGGGAGATCTCTCCATAACGGATAACTGCCGGGAGAACAAAACGCCGAAAGACCTGCTGATTGATATTTTCTGCCAGAAGACGGGAATACTCCTCATTCTGCTCCAGCATCACGGTACGCGCATTATTGGAAATCAACCAGGAAAGAAGAAAAGTACAGAGAAGAATAACCCCCAGGCTGGAAAAAGAGAAATATTTAACCAGCTTAAAAGAACCAAGGCCGGATTCATCCCCATTACCGACAAGGGATTTTTTCTGTACGCCTTTTACCGCCATCTCCTCTCCTAAAAAAGAGGGCCTGTAATAAAAATTACAGGCCCGGTAAAAATCACACAAATACCATCAAGCGATAACAAGTGGTACGTAAAACGTTATTAATTCGCATCTTTTCGTAAGAACGCAGGGATATCAAGATCATCACCACCAACAACCCGACTGTGCTGCCCTCCCATAACACCGAAGGTATCAAAATTGCTCCTCGGCAGCCGGATTCCACGGCGAGGATTCGGTTGTGCAGGAAGCCCTTTTTGCACCGGCTCCACATTTCGGGTAGATGCCGCTGCAGAAGGGCCTTTATTTCCCTCCCCTCGGTTGTCAAGAGTTCCAAGAACCGGGTTTCCCACCGGCTCATAGACCTCTCCAACACCAGTCGCAACAACAGTAACCCGCATCGTATCTCCAAGATCATCATCATAAAGAAGACCGATAATGATGCGAGCATCAGGATCTGCCTTCTCATGGATAAGCTCTGCTGCTTCCTGAAATTCCTGCATGGCAAGAGAATCCTCTGCAGCAGAGATATTCACCAGCACACCACGAGCACCATCAATCCCGGAATCCTCAAGAAGCTGATTATCAATGGCTTTTCCTGCTGCTTCTTTCGCCCGGCCTTCTCCACTTGCTTCGCCACAGCCCATAACAGCGGAACCAACTTCCTTCATTACAGCCCGTAAGTCGGCAAAATCCACATTCATTTGCCCTGGAGCATTAATAAGATCACTTATTCCCTTTACTGCCTGCAGTAAGACGTTATCCACCATCCCCATCATATTCTTCATCTTGGTATTGGGTTCCATCATTCCAAGCAGACGATCATTGGGAATCGTAATAATCGTATCAACATTATTCTTCAATTCGTCCCAGCCGCTCTCAGCATACTTCGAACGTAAATTACCTTCAAAGACAAAGGGCTTGGTAACAACTGCTACCGTCAACGCCCCAAGCTCCTTACTGATTCGGGCAACCACCGGAGCCGCACCCGTTCCAGTGCCACCGCCAAGCCCGGCAGTAATAAACACCATATCAGCACCTTTAAGGACTTCTCGAATCTCATCTTCTGATTCATTTGCTGCAGCGCGCCCCTTTTCAGGGTCCATCCCCGCCCCAAGCCCGCCGGTAACCTCCTTACCGAGCACCAGCATTATATCAGCCCGAGATCTATCCAATGCCTGCTTATCTGTATTCGCAGCAATAAAAGAGACCCCCGCAATTTTATTATCAACCATGGTGTTGATAGCATTTCCTCCACCGCCACCAACTCCAATAACCCGAACATCCGCCACCGCCATATCCTTTGGCTCAACCATTCTAAACGGCATATCAACCCCCTTTTCAAACATTTACAGAAACCTTGAACGTCTCTCTGCTCCCGAACAGAAATCCCTCCATCCAAGCTCCCCTTATTTCTGTAACAAAAATTATTTGCGACAACTATAGCATTATAACAGCCAGACGAAAAGAAAAATCAATAACTACAACAGGTTCGCAAACCATGCCTTGATCCTTGCCCACATTCCTTCATCCTGCTGTCCGGAATCCTCCCTGCGGCTTTTTCCGTAAAGAACCAGCCCCACTCCTGTAGTACAACGTGGATCCTGCAGCATACTCGTTTTACCAGAAATCCCCGTAGGCTCACCAAGACGAACCGGCAGCTCAAACACCTGCTCGGCAAGCTCAGTAATATTCACCAGAAGAGATGTCCCTCCAGTAAGGACCACTCCTCCATGAAGTTTGTATTTATAATCAGATTGAATGAGCTGCTCATTCAAAATTTCAAAAATTTCAACCATCCTCGCCTCCAGAATTTCAACCAGCGTCCTCTGAGGTATCTTCATCGGTTCCTGGGCCCCCACAGTGGCCACATCAATGACGTAATTGGATTTGATCGCCCCGGAAATTGCCCCGCCGAAATCCTCCTTAAGCTGCTCAGCATTCTGCAGCGGCGTCCGCAGACTTACAGAAACATCACTTGTCAGATTATGCCCTCCCAAACTCACTTCTGAAGTATAGCGAATAGTACCGTCATAAAAAATAGCCAGATCACTGGTTCCACCGCCAATATCAATAAGAGCAACGCCCAGCTCCATTTCATCCTTACTCAACACCGCATGGGAAGACGCAATAGACTCCAGCACCAGCTGCCGAACCTCAAACCCGGCTTGTTGACAACAGGCGACAACATTATGTACTGCAGCATTATCAGCAGTAACAATATGCACATCCGTAGATAAACGCAGTGCCGCCATTCCTACTGGATTTTGAATGCCGGTCTGATTATCCACACTGAATTCCTGCTCCATAACATGGATAATCTGCTGATTCTCAGGAATTTTCACCCTGCTCGCAGCGGCAATCACTGCAGAAATATCTGCCGGCCGAATCTCCCGATCGACAATCAACATTCCTGAGCTTTTCTCTCCTCTGATATGATTGCCGGCAATCCCCACATAGACTGCATGCCCGCTCAAATCTATATCTGCATCTTTTTCCGCAATCTCAACCGCTCTACGAATGGAGGCCACAGTACTCTCAATATTAACCACAACCCCCCGTTTCATCCCTTGAGAGGGCGCAATACCAACCCCAAGAATACGAACACCATGTTCCAGCACCATACCAACGATACAACAGATTTTTGTCGTCCCGATATCAAGACCGACAATAATCTCCCCATCTTCATAAAACTCTTCATCACGAAGAGTCTCTCCTTCAAGAAGATCATCTGTCATATCTATATCATTCTTGTTCATTTCAGTGCCCCCTCTTATAGCTCCATCTGACTGTCTTACCCTTTTTTCGAACTTCCAATCAGAATTTTATCTTCCAGGTACTCCATCTGGATATAAGAAACCGTTTCTATTAACTTCTTACCATACCGACTTTTATAGAGCGGTTTTAACACACCAACCAGACGGTTATATTTCTCTACGATATTTCCCTTACCCAGAAAAACAGGGAAAGGTGTATCCACCAGATAAACAATCATTTCACCCGCTGCGGTAAAATGAATTTCAGAAAGTGACTGTAGCGGTAAATAGGGGTTATTCCCCTTAACTTTGCGCAAAAAACGAAGCCCGTCAGAGAGAGCTTTCTCCCTTGCCTTTTTATCTGAAATGGTGCATAGGCCGGTCAAAACAGGAAAATCAAGCTGCCCTCTGGAGTGTTCTATTGAAAAAGTATGCCGATGAGCATCTATATAGGAGATCTTCTGCTGACCGTTCTCTTCACCTATAAGTAGGGCAAGAGGATTCTCCTCCTCCACATTGATAACCACACTCCCGGGCCAATTCTTTTCGATCTGCACCCTTCTAACCCATGGAATTGCTTCCAGCCGATGCTTGAGTCTTGATACACGAATACTCAGCATCCCCGTTTTATGCTCAACAATTTGTGCCGCACGGTTAATTTCCCGATCAGTTACAAGGCTGTTTCCTTTAATATAAAGATGCTCTACCGGCAAGATCCTCACCGCCGCCAGATAGTTCTGGAAATGGTAATTGACAAAAACGAGAAAACGCCAGCCACCATAACAGCAAACAACACACAGAACAAGCAACATGCAAATATTTCTGACTCGCCGATATCGACCTCCCTGCTCAGCGGTGCCGGCAACAGCGTACTGAAACTGAGGCCGCCGTACTACATTGCTCTCATTCCGTATTATCCGACGAAACCAATTTTTAGCAGCACTATTGGAGGTATAGACACGGCTCCCGTTATGGGGCAATCCCCACTGCGAGTAGGTAGGTTCCTGTTTTTTATTCAACTTTTTCCCAAACAAAGGTTCGTCCCATTTAGATTCTACGATTCGTTTACTACCGGCTGCTACGATATAATTCGTACTTCCGGCTCAAGTGCAACACCACACTTCTCCAGCACCGTTTCCTGTACTACCCGCATCAATTCCAACATATCTTCCGCCCGAGCCGCACCCATATTTACAAAAAAGTTCGCATGCTCCTGCGCCACCATCGCATCTCCAATACGCAGCCCTTTCAAACCACAGGACTCAATTAATCTGCCGGCACTCTCCCCTTCCGGATTCTTAAAAAACGAGCCGGCATTGGGTCTCTTTATCTTCTGTTTTTGCCGCCGCTGCAGAGCCAGCTCCCGACAACGCTGTGCGATACTGGCAGGAGCCTCTGCAGTCAAATTAAGCTCTACTGCGGTTATAACCATCCTTTCAACGCTGTTTTCACGCAAAAACCACGGCCAGGAACGATAGGTAAAATCCAGTTCATCTCCTTTCGCCAATACTCGATCCTGCCTCTTTTGCAGTTCCACACAACGAATAACCGCTGCCATATCGCTTCCCCAGGCACCAGCATTCATCAACACCGCTCCACCCAACGTTCCGGGAATTCCCGCCGCAAACTCCAGGCCGCCTGCCCCCTGCTCTTCACAAAACCTGACAAGTTGAGCGAGACCAATTCCTGCTCCAGCATAAACAGTCATCCCCCCGAGACCTTCTTTTGCTGCAATCAAATCAACCTGCTTAAACTCTCCGCTCAACCGAAAGACAACACCAGGAAAAAATTCCTTCACCAGCAGCACATTTGATCCTCTGCCAAGACAGAGTAACGGCAGCCCTTCCTTATCGCAAAACCGCAGAAGAAACATAAGTTCCTTCCTTGACGCAACCAAGACAAAGGCTGCCGCCACGCCGCCGATACCAAAGGTTGTATAATTTTTCAGCGGATGGTTAAACTTCACCTCGGCAGCAATACCGGAAGCAAGCTGTCTGCGTTGCTCAACGTGCAGCATCCTCTCCTCCGAGCAGTTCCAAAAGCTGCTCTCCAACCTGGACAATAGAGCCGGCACCAAGGGTAAGTACCAGATCCCCTTCCTGTAAAACAGGATAAACCTCCCGGGCCAAACTATTTACATCTGCCAGATAGAGAGTCTGTTTTTGCCCATGCCGCCGAATTTTTTCCAGTAAAATTCCACTGCTGACCCCTTCAATGGGAGATTCCGCTGCGGCATAGATATCACACATCACCAGCAGATCCGCCTGATGGAAACAGGTGGTAAACTCCTCCTCCAATGCCTGCGTCCGGCTATAGCGATGGGGCTGAAACAGCACCACCAGCCGCTTTTCAGGCCAGGCCTGCTTTATCGCCGACAGAGTGGCACGGATCTCGGTGGGATGGTGACCATAGTCATCAATCACCGTAATCCCCGCAGCCTCTCCTTTATGCTGCATCCGCCGCTGTACCCCGCCATAATTGTCCAGGCCGTCCCGGATGCGGTCAAACTCAATCTCCAGCTCCAAACCGACACAAACCGCCGCCAACGCATTGTACACATTATGCAAGCCCGGCGGAGCAATACTGATCTCTCCAAGCTCTTCTCCCCAACGCTTGACATTGAACAGGATACGGCCATCCTTCCACTCAATCCGATCACTATGGACATCTGCCTGCGGAGTGCAGCCATAGGTAGTCACCCGCTTTCTGATATGCGGGAGGATAGCAGCAACATTTGCATCATCCAGACAAACAATCGCCGTACCATAGAAAGGAATCTTGTCGATGAACTGAAGAAAGACATCCTTTATATGATCTAAATCCCGATAATAATCCAGATGTTCCAGATCAATATTGGTAATCACCTCAATCACCGGAGAAAGCTTCAGAAAAGAGCCGTCACTCTCATCTGCTTCCGCCACCAAAAATTCCCCTGCCCCCAACTTGGCATTTCCTCCCAGAGCGTCAACCTTTCCACCAATAACGACGGTGGGGTCAAGTCCGGCAGAGGCAAGCATGGAGCTCGTCATTGAGGTTGTCGATGTCTTGCCATGACTGCCGGCAATAGCAATGCCATACTTTTTCAGCCGCATAATTTCCGCCAGCATTTCCGCCCGCATAATGACAGGAATCCCCATCTCCCGGGCATAGGCGACTTCCGGGTTATCCGGCAAAATGGCAGAAGAGGTCACCACCACCTCTGCCCCCTGTGCGGCCTCAGCCGTATGACCCTGTATAACGCGCGCTCCTAACTGCTGCAGCTTTCGGGTTATCTGAGAAGTTCCAAGATCCGACCCGGAAACGATATATCCCAAATTCAGCAGTAATTCGGCAATTCCGCTCATGCCAATACCGCCAATGCCGACAAAATGGATATGGTGCCTCTTTCTATACATTTGATTCATCTCCATCGTCTCTGTGAGCTATCTGCCGGCAAACGGCAACAATCTGCTCAGCCGCATCAAAAAAAGCCAACTTTTTCATCGCAGCAGACATCTGTTGCAGGCGGCTTGAATCCTCCAGCAGCCCGGCAACCGCATCAAGCAGGATATCAACGTCAAGCTGAGACTCCTCAAACATAAGGGCAGCACCGCCTTTTACATAATAGTCACCATTTATTTTTTGATGATTATCAGCAGCATAGGGATAAGGAATAAGCACCGCCGGTTTACCAAGCACTGCCAACTCAGCCAGAGTCGTTGCTCCTGCTCTGGAAACAACCAGATCTGCCTGGGCATAAACTTCTGCCATATCAGTAAAAAACGGCTCTACCACTGCAGTAACGCCACCATCCATATATGCCTGACATACAGCGTCTACATCTTTTTTACCGCATTGATGAATCACCTTAATATCATGCTGCAAACGGGTAATAATCTGCGGCAACAGAAGATTAAGCGCATGCGCCCCCTGGCTGCCTCCCAGTACCAGAACTGTTTTTTTTCCTGAATCCTCCACTGCATCTCTCTTCCCCTGCTGTAAAAAGAGATCCCGTACCGGATTACCGGTAAAAACAACCTTTTCAGGGGGGAAAAACGCCTCTGACCCAGGGAGGGATAAACAAATTTTCTGAGCAAAAATACCAAGTTTACGGTTTGCCAGACCAGCAACAGAGTTCTGCTCATGAAGAACAACGGGGATTCCCAATGTCCTGGCCGCAACAATAACCGGCCCAGTAACGTACCCTCCCACTCCCAGAACAATATGCGGACGAAACTTCCGCAAAATAGCAAGTGCCTGAACATACCCCAAGGGTAGGGAACAAAGTGCTGTTAACAACTGTAAAGGGCCCTTTCCCTTTATTCCTGCACTGGTTATGGTCTGTGCGGCAAAACCGTATCGGGCAAGGCTCTCACTATCAAGCTTACGGCTGGTTCCAATAAAGAGTACCTCTACCGGGCAGCTCTGCTGAAATCTCTGTGCCGTAGCAATAGCTGGAAAGAGATGCCCTCCTGTACCGCCACCAGTAAGTAAAAGACGGATTTTTTGTGCAGCGGCGGAACTCATATCTCTTCCCCCTTCTCCATAGATGCGAGTTCTGCCACAGCCCTGCGAAAACACTCTCCCCGCTGGTTATAGCCGGAAAACATATCAAAACTTGCACAAGCGGGTGAAAGCAGCACCACATCACCGGCAACAGCCAGCCTCCCCGCCAGCATAACCGCCGCTTCAAGTGACGCTACCGTATGTATCACCGCATCCCCCCTTAAGGCAGCTTCAATTTCGGCAGCAGCTTCACCAAGAACAATCAAATCCCGAACCTTCTCCCTTACCAGTGCTGAAAGGAGGGTATAGTCTTCTCCTTTTCCCCTGCCTCCGGCAATAAGAATCACCGACCGAACCTGCTGCTGCAAGGCACCAATCACCGAACCGGTGTTGGTCGCCTTGGAGTCATTGATATAGAGAACCCCTGCCAGCTCAGCCACCAGTTCTAAACGGTGGGGAGGACGTTTAAACTCAGTAAAAGCCTGCTCAATTTTCTCTTCCGAAATCGTCAGCCACCGTAAGGCAAGAGCCGCAGCAGCAAAATTTTCCGCAGCAAAACCAATGGCACCTTGCGGCAGAGTAATCACCCCGCCCCCACTCTCTTCCGACCATAGAAGCTGCTCTCCATCGATGCGGACACTATCCTTCATATCTCTGCCAAAAGAGTGTGCATTCACAGAAGAGGCCAATACTCCTTTACCACAATATTGCCGCGGCAAGATGGCTAACTGCCCCTGCCGCTGATTGCGAAACAGTGCCATTTTTGCGGCAATATAGTTATCCATACCACCATGCCAATCAAGATGGTCGGGACTAATATTGAGCAGTATTGCCACATCAGGGGCAAAATCGCCCAGATTTTCCAGCTGAAAACTGGATACCTCCACCACTACAAACTGATACTCCTTCTGCTGGCGGCAGTATTCATAAAGGGGAGTACCGATATTTCCACCGATAAAAACGGTATTACCGGCCGTACGCAACACCTCACCCAGCAAAGATGTTACTGTCGTTTTTCCATTACTTCCCGTTATGGCGATAACAGTCGCCTCCCTCTGCTGCAGAATGGGAGCGGCAATAGCCAGTTCTCCATATATGGGGATATTCCGCTGCCGTAACTGCTGTATAATCGAGCTCTGCGGACTGATACCAGCACTTACCAGCACCATATCCACATCATCAAAAAATTCAGAACGATGCCCTCCAGCCTCCCAGCAAACCCCTAACGCACTCAGCTCTTTTGCTGAATCGGCAAACAGCCCCTCCTCCCTGGAATCCGAGACCATAACCACCGCACCGCAAGAGAGAGCATAGCGTACGGCAGCCCGCCCGGTAACACCATACCCCAACACTGCCACCCGACTTCCCGGCAAAATATGCGGATTGCTGTTTTTCATCGTAACTTCAAGGTTGCTATAGCAAAAAGTCCCAGAATAATGGCAACAATCCAGAAACGAATAACCACCTTTGTTTCATGCCAGCCTTTTTTCTCAAAATGGTGATGAAAAGGCGCCATCAAAAAGACCCTGCGACCTCCAGTCAACTTGAAATATCCAACCTGTATCATTACGGAAAGGGCTTCCATCACAAAAATACCGCCAACGATCACCAGCAAAAACTCCTGTTTTATAATGATAGCAATCGTTCCCAAGGCCCCACCCAGTGCAAGAGAACCCACATCCCCCATAAATAACTGGGCTGGATAGGCATTAAACCAGAGAAAACCAAGGCTGGCACCGAAGATCGCCCCGCAAAAGACAGCCAACTCACCGCTTCCGGCAACATAGGGAACATTGAGATACCCGGAAAGCACCGCATTCCCCGCCAGATAACAAAAAACAAGATACACCGCAGCACTCACCACTGTCGGCCCGGCAGCCAATCCATCCAGCCCGTCTGTAAGGTTCACTGCATTGGAAGAACCCACAATAACCACTATGGCAAAAACCACATAAAACCAGCCAAGATCAGGCCGGACATTTTTCATAAAAGGCAGGTTCAAATGGCCGTCAAAACCAGGATGCAGAAAAATAAACAGAGCAATGACGGCTGCACCAAGAATCTGCAATACCATTTTTCCCCGAGCACTTAAGCCCGCCGAATCCCTTTTACGAATCTTCTTTAGATCATCAATAGCGCCAATCCCTCCATAGCACAGCATCAGAAAAAGGGAGAGCCATACCAGGGAGTTATCGAGCCGGGCCCAGAGCAGAGTTGTAACTAAAATAGTAAAAAGAATCAGCAACCCGCCCATAGTGGGCACCCCACTCTTCATCCAATGACTTTCCGGCCCATTTTCCCGCACAACCTGACCGATCTGAAACCGCTCCATCATTCGAATAAAAATCGGCCCAAGCAATAGCATAAGCAAAAAGGCTGTCACAGCCCCGCCAATGGAACGAAAAGTGATATAACGAAACACATTCATTCCCGGAAATGAACTATGAAGAGAGTAAAGAAAGTGATAAAGCATTATTCTATTATTTTTTTAAAGTAGTTGTTCAACAATCGTCTCCAGGGAAAGACTTCTGGATGCCTTGATCAGAACGGCATCTTCCGGTGAAGTCATTATGACGGTCTTCTCCGCCAACCAGCAGGCAAGCTCTTCTTTTTGCGTAAAAACAGCAATCGCCTCAGCCGGGAAACCTGCTGACAGGGCTCCTGCTTCAACCTCCCGTGCAAACTCCCCCAACAGTGCAAGCTCTTGAATACCAAGTTCGGCGGCCTGTATACCAAGCTGCCGGTGCGCCCTGCGGGAATCCGCTCCCAGTTCAAGCATATCTCCCAGTACAGCCAAGGTTTTCCCTCCACGAAAAGAGGACAGCACCTGCAAGCCTGCTTCCATCGAACCCGGATTGGCATTATAGCAGTCATTTATCAGGGTAAATCCAGCCCCCGCAGTCAATAGTTCCATTCGCTGATCAACAGGAGAAAAAGCCTCCAGACCAGCAACAATCTCCTGCAAGGAGACACCGGCAGAAAAGGCAATCGCCGCCGCACACAGGGCATTACTCACATTGTGTTTCCCTGCTGCCTGCAGCCGCACCGGCAGACTCTCATCACCATGACAAAGGAGAAAACGACAGCAGCCCCTGCTCCCCTCTACAATCTCCCGACAGAAAAAAGTCGCACCTTTATCTGCTGACAGGCTAAAACTCACCTGCTGTTGGCTATACCCTGCCGCCAGCGCAACCACTCTTTCATCATCACCATTAACGATCAGGATATCCCCTTCTGCAGCACTGGAAAAAAGCTCACCTTTGGCTGCGGCAATCCCCTCTATTGTTCCTAACCCCTGAAGATGTGCCCCGTAAACATTGGTAATACAACGAATATGAGGCCGAGCAATCTCTGCCAAACGGGCAATCTCACCAGGTCTGTTCATCCCCATCTCCAAAAGAGCAACCCGCTGCTCTGTGCCAAGGGGCAGAAGAGTCAAGGGCAATCCAATCAGGTTATTAAAGTTGCCCGAGGTTTTTAATACCGTCCGGTCATGATATTTCTCACCTTTGGGATAACGGCATGAAAAGATCGCTGCCGTCATCTCCTTTACCGTTGTTTTACCGCAGCTTCCGGTAATGGCAATGGTTTCCAACCCTTCCTTTTTCTCACTTAGATAGGCTGCTATACGCTGCTTACGAAACGCAGCCAGATCACCCAATGCCGTTGTCGTATTCTTCACCTCAATCTGACAGATGGAGTTCGGGAGGGAATGAAGCGTCTCTTCAACAACCAGACAACGATTCCCCGCTTTAACCGCAGCTTCCGCATACTGATGCCCATCATGATGCTCGCCCTTCAACGCGACAAAGATACCGCCCTCATTACTCACTCGACTATCGGTGACAACAGAGCCAAAGACACCGTAATCACCGGCGACACTACCACCAGTTGCCTCTGCCAGCATTGCTGTATTCCAGGAAAAAAGGGCTCTTTCCGCCTCCCAGCGATCATCAAAAAACCGTTTCCCATCAGCAGTAATCTGATACGCCTCATGCCCCTTGCCGGCAATAACCACAATATCGCCTGCGCTCATACTACAAACTGCCAACCGAATAGCATCCGCCCGGTTGCCAACAGCAACACAACCTTTGACATCACTCTGCCGGGAGAAAAGCCACTCCGGTTCATACCGCAGACAACCTTCTGCCTTTACTCCAGCGATAACCTCCTCCACAATCCCCTGAGGTTCTTCACTGCGCGGGTTATCATCGGTAACAATCACAACATCTGCCAGTTGTGCGGCAACAGCCCCCATCAGCGGCCGTTTCCCTCCATCCCGATCACCGCCACAACCAAAAACAACACACAAATCACGGTGTGGAAGAGAAGCAAGAGTTGTCAGTACCTTTTCCAGGGCATCTGGAGTATGGGCATAATCCACCAGCACCACGGGAAGCTCCCCTCCCCAGAAACCATCAATATTTACCCGCTCCAGTCTCCCTGGTGCCGGCAAAGCACGGGAAAGAGCAAAACCGATAAAACTGTTCTCCACCCCAAGGCCAGAGCAAATTCCCCAGGCCGTGAGGATATTTTCTATGTTATATTCACCCACCAGCGGCGTCTTAAAATGAACATTCTCTGCAAAGGCCCGGCAATACAACTCTGTTTCTCCCAGTTGCAGCACCGCTTTTTCAAGATAGATATCTGCAGGCTTTTGGCGACTCCAGTAGACAATATTTCCCTTGCAGACGGAGGCAAGTTTCTCCTCTTCCAAGGGTAAAACAGCAATACCATCCTGCCGTAGATATCTGCTGAAAAGCTGTGCCTTTGCAGCGAAATACGCATCCATCTCCCGGTGATAATCAAGATGATCTCGTGACAGATTGGTAAATGCCGCAACTGAAAAAGAAATTCCCTCAATTCGTCCCTGATCCAGAGCATGGGAACTCACCTCCATCACCACATCTTCAACTCCGGCATCAACCATCAAACGTAGGACCCGCTGCAGCTCAAGGGGCTGCGGGGTTGTCAGACTGGCTGGTAGAATCACCGGCTCTTTTTCCGACAGATGATAGCGGTTATTCACCGTACCAATAACCCCCACCGCACGCCCGGCAAGAAGCAGTACCTGTTCAGCTAAATAGGTAACAGTGGTCTTACCATTCGTACCTGTAACGCCGGCAAAACGTAATTTTCTTGCCGGATAGTCATAAAAACAGGCGGCAACCTCCGCCATTACCGCCGCTGTATCAGCAACTGCCGCCACCACAATCTTCTTCGCGACAAGCTGATGCACAAGGGCAGACCCCACACTGCTCTCATCGCAGAGGACAGCAACAGCACCTCTCTCTCCCGCCTCAAGCAAAAACCTGTGCCCATCAACATTTTGCCCCTCAAGGGCAACAAAAAGGCTTCCAGAAGTCACTTCACGAGAATCTGAACAAACAGAAGAAATGATAGTGTCAGCAAATACAGCCTCCCCGGCAAGCAGTACAAAGTCCAGCTTTGCCAGAATTTCCGACAATTTTTTTTCTCTCACCATGCCCCTCATCCCAATGTCTCCCGTTATTTCCCCTCTGCCTCTATATCAAAACCATCAAATCCCTTCGCAGCTCCCTGCTCTAAAATCAAACGGCAGAGAGTATCTTTTTTCAACTCCGTTCCAGCAGGAGGATACTGATCCCTGATCTGCCCAAAACCTTCTATTGAAAGCTTGACAGGAACCCCCTGAAGATGCTGCAGAGCCTTACGCAAACTCATCCCCTGTAAATCCGGCATTTTTAAGGGATGAGCCGTCTCTTCTCCCCGCCTGCGGTGCATAACAATATCATTTTCGACGGTAAAACGTTCTTCACTCTGGTAGTTGCCATACTGCTCCGCTTCCTGCTCAACTAACCCTTCCGCCCCTATCGTCACCATATGCAGAATAGAAATACGCCCAATTTTCTTTGCGACAATACGGGCAATGTCCAGCGGTGATTTCCGCCTGGTCTGCGCCTTGACAAAAGGACCTCTCTCCCGCGTTTCAGTAACCAGCAGTAAAGCCATAGGGTTCCCTCCAGCAGGGATATCAACAAAAACCACATTATTGCGTATAAACTCACGACCTCCATCTGCCAGTAAAAACTGACCGAGGCTTTCTCCCTTAACAATCACCCCATGTTTCAGTTTTTTACCAGCCGCCACAAAAAGCCGTTTCACAGCCCTCTCCGGCAACGCAAATTGCTCCTGCACAAGAGGTTTTTGCTTGAGCCGCTTCATCTCCCTGCCTGTACCGTCAACAACGCCAAGTACAGTATAGGGAACACTCTCCGGCCTTCCATGCAGTAGAGAACTCAAGGCGACAAGGAGGTTTAACGGCGTGCTTATTTCCGGAATCATCGCCATATTTCTCTGCCGTCTGATTCGGCGAATCTGCCCACCCTGCTTTTTTTCTATCTTTTTTGCGGTATAGAAATCGACTTCGGGTAACTGCCCAAAACCAAGCTTTTCCATCAACTGTAACTGACGCCCGGCATTAGACACCGATGGAGAGACACACCAGGCCCCTGCAAGCACAGCATCATTTTCTGTTTTATAAAACCCGGCACAATCCCTGAGTAAAGCCCTGATAGAATCAGGAATAAAAAACGGCGCAAAAAACATATTTTCAAGGATATCACCACCATAACTGGCAAAAGTATTGGGGTTAAATCCCGGAGCCTGAGCCCCGGCTAAAAAAGCACCGCTTTTACTGTCAAGCAAATACGCCGCCGCCCGCATATTCACGCCCTGCAAAACCGCTTCTCTCCTCACCTCAGACAGCACTTCTTCCAGAATCTTTTGAATTTTCAGATCCAGCGTCAAAATAAGATCCTGCTGATAGGTGAGCGTCTCTCCCTTTTGCAGTTCCTCTTTCTTCTTTTCGGCAAGAAGTTGATCGTATAACGCTTCCAGCCCGGAAAGGCCGATACCATTATCGGCAAAACCAAGAATATGGGCCCCATAGGCATCATAAGGATAATAGCGTTTCTTCTCTTTCTGCAGATGAACCCCAAACCGGCCAAGCTTCCTCACCGCCTCTTCCTGCTGCTGAGTAATATCCTCTGCAATCCAGATACGAAGCCCCCCTCTTCTAAGCCGATTCTCAATCGCCGTCTCATCTAGGGAAAGTGCTTTAGCCAAGGCTTTCGCTGTCTGGGAAAAGGAGACAATCTCCCGGCTCCGCACATACACGGAAACACGTTCAACAGTAGTTACCAGCTTCTTGCGATTGCAGTCGAAAAAACTCCCACGCGCCCACAACTCTCTCTCCTGTCCTACGGCACTCTTCTTCCCCCGATCCTCTCTCTCCTGCGAAGAGGAAAGAGAAAAAAGAGCAAACAGCAACCCGCCTCCAAACAGGCAGAGAAGCACAGGAACACGCCAACGTTTTCCCCGCCGTCCACCCTTTCGAGCTCTCTTTCCATCCGAAGCCATAACCTGTGATCACTCAATAACGGAACTGCTTACGATGGTGATCATAGCTAACAATCTGATCCTTTCCGGCTGGAGCAAGATCAAGATTCTTCTCAGTAACCAGCTGCTGTAAATTATCTGGTCCCCAGGCTACCGCCCGCTTTGCAAGCAGCTTGATATTGGTCATCTCCAAAGTGACCTGCCGCTGTTGAAGAGCTGCTCTCTCCAGATCTGTACTATCAATAAGAAAAGAACAACTCAGATTACAGAGAAGTGCTGTACAAAATAGAATCAATCCAATTCTCATCAATTTCCTGCAGACAACAGGATGGGAAAAAAAACGAATATTTCCTCGTATACCGCCAACAAAACCAGCGGCATCTCCCGCCGCCAGAGTCCCCTGCTGCCAACCACCACTATGACTACTCTGCCGCCCGCCAACACGCACAGAGAACACACTGTATTGAAATCTCATTACATTCCCCCCTTACTTTCTAGACTACCGTCTACGGGCAACCCGCAGCCGTGCACTTCTTGACCGCGGATTTTCCGCCACTTCTTCTGCTGTTGCCATCACCGGCCGCGAAGTAACGACCTCAAGCAACGGATGTTCTCTAAATTTTCTTTTGACAATCCGATCCTCAAGCGAATGAAAAGAGATGATGCAGACAGCAGCACCAGGCTTCAGAAACTCCACCCCTTCATCAATAGCTCTTCCCAGATTTTCCAGCTCACCATTTACTGCAATACGTAGGGCCTGAAAGGTTTTTGTCGCCACATGGATTTTTTTGGGATGAAAACGTCTGGGCACTGCCCTGGAAACCAGTTCAACAAGTGCCCTGGTTGTGGTTACAGGCTGAATTTTCCGGCCAGCCGCAATTGCCGCAGCAATAGGCCGGGCCTGCCGCTCTTCTCCATAGTAGTAAAGAATATCAGCCAGTTGGCTCTCTGTGGCAGAGGCAAGAATATCCGCTGCGGTTCGTGTTCTACGATTATCCATCCGCATATCAAGGAATTCATCCCTCTGAAAGCTGAATCCCCGCCCTTCATGAAGATCAAGCTGCAAGGAAGAGAGCCCCACATCAAGCAGTAATCCATCAATTTCAAAAACTCCGCACTGCCGCAGTCCGGAAGCCATATCAGCGAAATTTTTCCGTTGACTGCAAAACCTCTCTCCAAAAGGAGCCAACCGTGCATTCGCCCGACACAAGGCACTCTCATCCCAGTCAAAGCCTATAACCCGACCGTCGGGAGCAGAAGCGCGTAAAATAGCCTCTGAATGGCCCCCCAAGCCCAAGGTCCCATCCACATAAATTCCGGAGCTGCAAGGCGCCAGATAAGAGAGACACTCCTGCAGCAAAACAGAAACATGCAGTGTCGTATCCATCAAAAAATCCCTTGCCTGCTTAAAACAGAAACGCCTTTTTTCAAATCTGGTTTAGTTGCACTGAGAATAGACTCGCATAGTGCTCGATCCTGAATATCGAACCATTTAACCATCCCGGTCAGCATAATCTCCCTGTCAGGAATAGAGCCGTCTTCACGAATTTTAGGTTTAAGCAGGATACGCCCCTGCTTATCAAGAGGACACTCCTCCGCCCCGCCCAGCATATAGTCAATAGCTTCAGCTTCAGCCTCGCCAAGCGTTCTTCCTCTCTCGACAAGATCCTCTTCTATCTCTTCCCATATTTCAAGAGGATAGGCCCTTATGCGGTCTCCGATAGGGACAAGCATCAGGGTTTCGCAATCATATTTGCGCAGAGCCTCACGAAAACGTGAAGGGATATTAAGTCTCCCCTTCGCGTCAAGAGTATGCTCTGATCTACTGCGAAATTTTCCCCGTATCATCACCCGCCAGCCCCTTTCCACCACAATAAACCACAATAGACCACTTTACACCACACGCCTTTATTTGTAGCTTACTTCAAAACGCAATGCAAGGAAAATTCCGCTGTAAATCTGAGCTGACAAGGGGAAAGGAACAAGATGAGCTATATACTATATAAGATACCACTAAATAAACAACACACTATATATAGTATATATATTAAAAACGGACAAAAAAGAAAATGAACGGATTTTCCCCATATTTCTATAGCAATCAAGGGGTTAAGAGGTTTTGAAAAAAATAGCGTGGAGCAAAGTGGAGTGAGAAAAAAACAAAAAATTTTCTAAAAACACACCCGGGAAAAAGAGACAATTCTAATGCAAGAGCAGCAACACTAAACCTCCGGCAAACCATTTTTCTGCCGTTCAACAAGAATCAGCAGCCGCCGTAATTCATCTTCATTGATGGTTTCCTCTACTATTTTTCGCCCTTCTCTTCCTACAACAGCGGGCAAAGAAAAACATCCCGTACAACCATACTCACCATCAACAATAGAGCTTACCGTCAACACTCTTTCCCTGTTCCGCAACACGGCATCACTGATATGCAGTAGAGCATCCACAACGGCATAACGTAAACACCCAGCTCCTTCTATAATCGCAGACAGGGCCTCTTCCACCTTTGTAAAGAGATTTTTCTGCTGAAAAAGAGAAACATACCGCTCATCAACATCATGCAGTAAACGATGAGAAATTCGGGCCAGAGACCAGAGAGGAAAACACTCTCCCCTCATACCACCATCTCCGATTACGGGAAGAAAGAGTTCCTCCTCCCCCACTCCTGTCAATTCTCCGGCAAGATGCTGCAGATACAGCGTCTGCATCACCGCTCCGCAACCAATAATTTTCTCCTTTGATAAACCGGAATATCTATCTGCAACCAGCTGCAAAACTCCATTTACATCAAAGGCAATAACCACAACTCCGGAAAAATCATACCGGGCAAGTGAAAGTTTACTGAAGATAGCTTTGTAAATCGCAATATTTCGCTCCTGGTTCTCTTTCTCTCTACAACCTCTCCCCTCACCTGCAGCAATAACGATAAGGTCTGCATCCGCCATATCTTTCCAGTGTCCAGCATATATTCGCGGAAGATTTCGTTTCCCACCAGATATAAATGGAGCAAAACAGAGTTCCTGTGCCAAAGCAAGAGCACACTCAAAATCCAAATCAATCAGCACCAACTCATCCATCAGGCGACCCTGCACCAAGGCATGGGCATAGGACGAGCCTATTTTACCCAAACCAATAATACCTATTTTAGAAACAGCCATTGTCTTTGCCCGCATATAGTTTGTCATCACTTCCCTAAAAAAAGAATAAAAGGGAAATAGTATTTGTATTTTCCGTCAATACCCATTAAAAACTGCACTACTCTTTTGAGAAAAGAGGGCTACGACAACATATCGACATAACGCGAAAAGCCCAATCATCAAAGGAGCATCGGGGCAGCCGTAAATAAACTGAGGCTGCAGGAATTTTCAGCATGGCACAGAAGGAAGATATGGTTGCCAAAACCAGCCCTTCGCTGCTGTACTGACAACGTACTACAGTTCTTTCTACCTCAAAAGTAAAAAGAGCTTTTCAACAAGGAATCATATATCTCCATGGTAAAAAAAGCCAACGAACAAACGAGCGAAAAAAAGAAAGTAAAGGTAAGCACCGGCCCCTGGTGGAAGATCTCCTCTGTAAAGGAAGAGACCGAAGAACCTTCCAAAAAAGCAGCAGCCAGCAGTAAGACAAAAGAAGAGAAAACAGAGCCGGAAAAGAAAGAGGAAAAGACAAAGGTTTCTTCTTCCTCCGCAAAGAAAACAACGAAAAAAGCTGGCGGAAAGCCGAAGAGACAAACGAAACCCAAAAGCACAGCTTCTTCCGACAAAAGTTCTCAACAATCTCCCGGTACAGAGTCGAAAAAAGGCACTGCCCAAAAAGAGAAAGAGAAACCCGTAGAAAAGAAGAAAGAGCAGGAAGAAAAAGACAAATCAACTCAAACGACGAAATCTTCTTCTCAACCGGATGCTTCTTCTCAAAAGAAGAAGCGAAGTAGAGGACGAAAGGGGAAAACGGCGGCAAAAAGTACTCCGGAAGAACCTCAAGCTACAGAAAACAAACCAAAGAGCGAAGAAGATAACCAGCCAAAAGAAGCAGAAGTAGAGAAAAAACCGCTAAAACTTCTCATTAACGCGGAAGAGCCGGAAGAGTGCCGCCTGGCACTGCTTGAAGATGGACGGCTGGAGTCCATCCATGTGTCGACTGCATCAAAGGAGCAGCGGAAGAACAATATCTACAAGGCCAAGGTTGTTGCAGTAGAGCCCAGCCTGCAGGCAGCCTTTGTTGATTACGGTACGGATAAAAACGGCTTTCTTCCCCTTGGAGAAATTCACCCCGAATATTTTAAAGCAAATTTACCGGAAAAAGCCCAGGAGTTAGTGGAGAAACAACAGTGGAAAAAACTCTCCATTACCGATGTGGTTGAACGAGGACAAGAGGTACTGGTACAGGTTGTCAAAGAGGAGGTTGGCAAAAAGGGTGCCAA
>PDWI01000601.1_pt1 | contig 58640 bp, 43 predicted proteins | sample 1430891 | NCBI WGS metagenome assembly PDWI01 (sample SAMN01162508, study PRJNA174530) | Oral metagenome, whole genome shotgun sequencing project. | biome: Marine environment; feature: Marine mammal; material: Swab sample of the gingival sulcus; isolation source: swab sample of gingival sulcus... | reverse complement strand
GATACCTGAAAACGATGTTGATATCTACCCTTATTTATATTTAGCAGATACAATGATTAGTGATACTTCCAGTGTTATAAATGAGTTTCTAGCACTAGGGAAACATGGAATTATCTATGTTTTACCTTACGAAGATCTTAAACATTCAGATGGTATGCCGGTTCTTTCAATAGATCCTAAACATTGGTTAGAAGGAGCATTTCCTCATATGTATGAGCCAAAAGATCTTCTTCCTGCTGTTGAGAAAGCTTTAAATCCTACTCAAGATATGAAAGAGAAGCTAGAGGAGTATAGAAACTATTTTTTTACAGGATTGGATGGGAAAGCAGGAAAGAGGGTTAAGAGTAAGATTGATAAACTAATGAATTTAGAATAGTAAAATAGTATCTTTCTAAAGGATCTTGTAAATCTATATTTTATCTACAAATATTTGTTATTATCTATAATTTTAATTACTTTTAGGGCTACTGAAACCTTAGTTTTATTGGTATATAAATTATTTTTATAGGTAGCAAAATTAAAATGAAAAAAAATATAATCCGTTTTCTATTACTAATCTTAACAATGAGTTCTCTTCTCATTTTAAGTGATTTTCTATTTTCACTATACAAGGATAGTTTCTATTTTAAATTGAGTAATAAAAATATTCTTCCGGCTCTTGGATACTCTCTTCTTACATTTCTTATAACGAGTAGAGTATGGCGTAATATTGCAATAGGTACAATATTTTTTGGATCCCTTTTACAATTTTGGTTTTATCAATACTTTGGGGATTATTTTCAAGCAATTGCTTTTATCCAATTTTTTAATAACCTCTATGAGGTTTATGACTCCGTACTACCTATTCTATTAAGTTTTTTACCACCTCTTATAATTGTAATTTTTTGCAGTGGTTTAACTATTTTTATCAGTAACAGATACTATAAAGAGGGTTTTAAATTTAAATTTTCATCTTACCTTATAATTATTGCACTTCTTGGAAATCTATTACAAACCTATATATATATAGAAGGTATAGGTAGTGATGGTAAGTTAGCACATTGGAAATCTAGAGCTTTATACCCCAATAAAAGAGAACTTTCAGTTTTTAATTTTCATAAGAGTTTAAACTATCTCTTAGTTGGTATTATTCCTAAAAAGATATTTGGGAGTAGCTTTAATTTCCCTGTTTTAGATCCACCTAAAAAGGTTTCCAGTGTAGAAAATAATATAGTTTTTGTTTTGGGAGAATCTTTGAGATACGATAGACTCTCTCTTTTTGGGTATGATAAGGAAACAACACCTAAGCTCGATTCTCTGGCAAATATAGGCAAAATAGATTTTAAATATATCTATAGTGGTGGAACTATGACCAAAACATCCTCTGCCGTAATCTTGAACAGGATTAAATATCCGGGTATGGAGCAGATGGTAAATAAAGATAATAATCTGTTTAAACTCGCTAAGGATAATGGATACAATACAGCTTTTATATCTGCTCAAACAGGTAAAAGTATGAGTATTTTGGAGTCTCTAATAGGAATTAAAAATGTGGATTTTTATATACATAGAGATAAGTTTGATAAGGATCATTCTTGTTGTACCGGTTGTGATGAGGATATTTTCCCATATCTGGAGAGTATTGATTTAAGTAAGAAAAACTTTATTATTATTCAACAAAGAGGTTCCCACTCCCCTTACAATAAGTATACTGAAAAGTTTAATCTTTTTAATGATAAGTATGATAATACTGTTGTTTATACCGATTACTTTTTAAATAAAGTTTATAGATATCTTGAGGAAAATAGTAAGCTTCCTACCTACTTTATCTTTGCTTCCGATCATGGGGAACTTCTTGGCGAGAAAGGTAAAAATGGTCATGGTTGGTTTGAAAAAGAGGTTTATAGAGTTCCTATGGTATCCACCTCTTTTAATACAGATAAAAATATAGATATAAAAACTATTGATACCCATTTTGAGCTGAGTAATTATCTCACAAAACTTTTAGGATATGAAACTAAATATAAGAGAGAAGAGGATAGAGATATCTATGTTAATGGATCTGATTTAGATGGGTTAGCAGGATATATGAAAATTAAGATGAAAGGTGATAGTGCTATTTCTAAGGAGATAATAAAATGATTAATAGCTCAATCTCTTTTGTATGATTAAATCATAATTTAAATGAAATATGGAAATATTATGAGTGTTAAAGAGATTATAAAAAAGAGTAGATCCTATAGAAGATTTGATGAAAGCTCTATGGATATTGATAAGCTTTATGATATGGTTTCGGTTGTTAGGAACACCCCATCAGCAGGTAATCTTCAGAATCTTAGGTATATTCTTTCTACAGATAAAGATAAAAATAGTGAAATTTTTACCACCTTAAAATGGGCAGGGTATCTTAAAGATTGGGAATCTCCTTGTGAGGGTGAGAGACCTAGTGGATATATTGTTATAGTAACAGAAAAGATAAGCTCTCCAAATACATGGTTTGATGTTGGGATTGCTTCTCAATCAATTATATTAAATCTTGTAGAAAATGGATATTCCGGAACAATTTTTCTTGCTATAGATAAGGAGAGGTTGAAATCCTTACTTAAAACAGATCTTGAGATTATTACTGTAATAGCTGTTGGTAAGCCTATTGAAAATGTAGAGATAGTTGATTGTAAAGAGGGTGATATTAAATATTATAGAGATGATAAAGGAAATCACTTTGTACCTAAAAGATCTTTGGAGGAGTTGATAATTGAAAAATACTAGCGAAATTGATAGACTGATAGATGTTATGAAAAAGCTTAGAGATCCTAATGGTGGTTGTCCTTGGGATCTTAAACAAACCCATCAAACTTTAAAGAAATATGTTCTTGAAGAGGCTTATGAGGTTATGGATGCTATTGATAGTGGAGATATGACAGAGCTTAAAAAGGAGCTTGGGGATCTACTTCTTCAAGTTGTGTTTCAAGCTCAAGTAGCAGAAGAAGCTAGAGAGTTTAACTTTAATGATGTTGCCAAATCCATATCAGACAAACTTGTTGAAAGACACCCTCATATTTTTAGTGATAAAAGAAATCTAACCCCTGATGAGGTTGAACAAAATTGGGAGATGATAAAGAAGAAAAAGGAGAATAAAAGATATATTTTGGAAGGGATACCAAGAAATTACAGCTCTCTTTTAAGATCTCTAAGAATACAGAAAAGGGTTGCCGGTGTTGGTTTTGAATGGGATAGTGTTGATGGTGTAAAGAGTAAGATTGTTGAAGAGCTTGGGGAACTAATTGAAGCTATAGACTCTATGGAAAAAGAGAGTATTGAAGAGGAGCTTGGAGATCTTTTTTTTATAATGGTTAATCTTGCTAAAAGATTTGATATTGATCCTGAAGAAGCACTACAGAAGAGTAATGATAAATTTACAAAGAGATTTAACTATATTGAGGATACCCTTTCTAAAAATAAGGAGGAGTTTAAAGATAAAACTCTTGAAGAACTAGATAAAATTTGGGATGAGGCAAAGGTACTTGAGAAGAAGGGAGGTTTATAAGTTTTTAAATCTATATATTTTAAAAGCTAGTCAGTTGATTTAGAGGTTGTTTGAAAAAGATCATATAATTTCTATTTAATGTTTTACCTTTTTATTTTAAAGTTAAATACAGGGCTTCTTTTTCAGTTTGTGAGTTGAGAGTTAAGAACTGAAAAATAATAATTTCTCGGAATCTATTTTTTCTTAACTTCTTTATTTTAAATTTTTTCCCTTTTAAAAAGTTATAAAATAGTATAAATAGAATAAAACTAATGGTTTTTATTCTAAAAAAAGTTTAAATTGTTAGCCAAAAAAAGACAAAAAAGTAATGAACTTCTATTTTACCCAATATCTACCCTTTATACCTATAGTTTTAATACCTCTAATTATATACTTACTTTTCAAGAAGCAACTGAAGGTAAACAACTTTTCATCTACATATATATTTGAAAAGATTATAATGAAAGAGAATAGGAGGATTAAATTTTTTGAGATTCTTCTACTTTTGTTAAGAACGCTATTGTTTCTTTTTATTCTATTATTTTTCCTCTCTCCATACTTTGGAAAGACAACATTTAACAGGGATCTTTCCACAAAAACATACATATATATAGACAACTCAAATTCAAGCTTTAGTGGGTTGGAAGAGTATAAACTTAAAGCAAAGGATTATATATCGAAAATTGATGATTTTTCCAATCTTTATGTTAGAGATAACAATATTTTAAAACAGCTTTTTTCTAAAAAGGATTGTAATAGATATATTGATAATCTTTCAAAATCCTTAACACAGGTAAAAACAGATATTCTAATTTCAGAGATAGATTCCATTTTTGGTGGTAAAGATTTGTGTAATAGAGAAATTTTCTTTTTTACAGATGGTTTTACAGGAGAGAGTAAGAGCAGTATAGAGATAAATAGATATGGATCTAAAATTGATAGGTTTGCCTATATAGATACAATGAGTGCCAAGGTTTCAGAGGAAGGTTTAAACATAGATTTTAGACTTAACTCTAATAATAGATTGGTTGAGAATGGAAGAATAAAGTTAAACATTAATGGAAAAATTGTATCAAATAGATCTATAGAACCTTTTAGAGGTAATAAAGATATAAATTATAATTTTAACGGATATAAGAAAATATCAAAGTTATATGGTTATGCAGATATTGAAACTAATCAAAAAAGTGAGAGAAAATATTTTACAATATCCAAAGAGTCAAAAATAGATCTTCTTTTGGTAGGTAAAAAGGGATCTGAGTCTGTAAACTCTCTTGAAAAAGGATTAGAGTCTCTTTCGTATGATAACTTAAATATTGAACTTAAATCATATAAAAACTTTCAAAACTGTAAAATAGATAATTATGATATTGTTATAGTAGATAATAGTGGATTTCTTGACAACTACTCAATAAATAAACTAAAAAAAGGCAGTTTATCCCAAATTCAACTAATATTTTATGGAAGATTTGAGGATTTAAACAATAGATCATATTTCAACAGTTTAATAAAGGGTGTTGATAAGGAGATAGAGCTAAGAGGAAAGCCTATAGATTGGATAGATCATAGGGGAGAAATCTTTAAGGGCGTTTTTGAATCAAAGAAGGTTATTGAGAGTTCAAAAGTGTTTAAAATGGTTTCCCATAAAGATAAAAACTATGATCCTATTTTAAAAGTTAACGGAAATAATCTACTTTCAAAAGAGAGAGGTAAAGAGAGATATTTTGTAGCAACCTCACTTTCTAAAGAGTGGTCAAATTTAAATAGAAATGGTATTATTATACCCATTTTGGACAATCTGATAAAAATTAAGGATTTAGAGGTAACTACAAACAGATTTTGGTACTATCCTAATCAGTTTATAGAGATTGACGGAAAAGATATTATAACACCTGGTGGAAGAAAATTGGTTATATCCGATAGAAAATTTAAACTATTAAAAGATCAAGAGGGTTACTATAGAGATGGTAAGGGTAATGTTTATAGTGTTAACTCTTATCCGGATATGAGATTAAAAAGGTATAATAATTATAGAGATTATGAAAGTAGTGATTTTAGAAGATACCTTAAAAAATTTGATTCATCTAGTTATGAAATTGAGATAATCATAATTATATTACTCCTCTTAATTTTTGAACTATTACTTTCAAGGAGTAAAAGATAAATATGGTTTTTAGTGAGGAGTTTGATAGTTATTACAATGAACTGATCCAAATACAAAAACTTGATACCGATGCTCTTTATAAATCTCAGAGGGAAAGAAACAGACCCATAATAAAGAGAGATGGAGCTATCATGCTTCAGCAATATGTTTTAGCTAAAGAGCCAAAACTTGTTTTGGAGATAGGTACCAATGGAGGGTATTCAGCTATATGTATGGCTAAAGTGTTAAACCATAAATCAAAACTTCATACTATTGATTTTAGATGGGATCATTTAAAAATTGCAAAAAAAAATTTTATGGATTTTGGAGTTATAGATAAAATTGTTACACATCAAGGTTATGCAAAAGAGGTAATAAAAAACCTAAATTTGAAATTTGATATTATATTCATTGATGCCGACAAAGGTGGATATCCTGACTATCTTGAATATGCTACAAAATATATAAATAGAAATGGTATCATTCTGGTAGATAATCTTCTATGGAAAGGAACTGTTTTTTCCAAAGAACCATCTGTTTCTCCTGCAACTAAAACATTACAAGAGTTTAATAAAGTTTTTATGAATCTTAATGGGTTTAAATCTATTATACTTCCTGTAGGAGATGGATTAGGTGTTGCCGTAAAAGAGATTTAATACGCTCTTAAAATAAAATTACATTCATTATAAGAGTGTATTTCATAATTTGTTTGAGTTGCTATCTTAATTAAAACCTTATAAAAAGGATTGAAAAAGTTTGAAAAAAACAGTAATAAAAGAAAAAGTAAGAGAGCTTCTCCCTATAAGGGAAGTTAGAAAAATTATTCTTGAATTGGCAAATTTGTCAACTAAACTTCTTGATGCTGAAAGATCTACCGTTTTTTTACATGATGATGATTCCGGTGAACTTATTAGTTTTATTGCACACAATGTTGAGGAGATAAGAATTCCAGATACATACGGAGTTGCAGGATACACTTTCAGTAAAAACAAAACAACAAATATTACAGATGCTTCAAATGATCCAAGATATAATCCTGTAAACGATAAAAAGTTTGGGTACAAGTGTGCTACTATTTTAGCTGAACCTATAAGATCCTCCAAGGGTAAAATTATAGGTGTTTTCCAAGTTATAAATAAGAATGGAAGCTGTTTTTCAAATGAGGATATAACTTTACTTAGGCAGATTACAAATACAGCTTCAACGCTGCTTATAAGAGCATTGGATTTTGAGAAGAGTACGGCAGTTGATGATGAGGAGATAAAGTATCTTAAACATTTTTTTACCTATGAAGATAAAGAGATTATTGATGATATAAAAAAGGCTACCATACCCCTATATATATCAAATAAGTCTGAAGTTGCAGATCTTTATTTTGATTATGACGATCTTGATCTTCAAATATATAATTTTAGAAATGAGTATTACGCTATTGTAAAAAACAATTCCAATAAAGTGTTTGTTGACTCTTTACCTTTGGAGAAAAATAAACCTGCAAGAATTGATTGGGATAGCGAACTCATTATTAATGATTATGAAATAAACCGGCAACAATTAAGATTTTATATTAAGATAAAGTTAAATCCTTATCATAAAAAGATAGCTTATTTATCCAAACATCGTGATGAGATACTCTTTAGTGAAAAACATACAAAGTCATCTATTGTAAAAATTACAATGGTAAAGTCCAAAATTTTACTGGAAATTTTGGATAGATCAATAAAACTTGTAGTTAATGACAGAACCATTTCAGATACCGTTTATGTTAACCTTAATGATGATGTTTTTGTTAATGATAGGCTATTTAATATTAGAAGAATGGTTTATGAACAGGTTTTAGAGAAAGAGACCTATTTTTTTGATAAAGAGAGAAATGATTTTATTATATCAAATACCGGAGACGGAGATGCAACAGTCCATTTTAATCTTAATGCCGAATGGAAAGTTGTTCTTACAAAAGAGGATGATGATTTTTTTATAGATGCTTCCTTCTCTCCATTCAGCGTTTATATCAATGGTAAAAAGGTTAGGAAAAACATACTATTAGAGGATGATGAGATCCACTTCTACAATAAGGTTGTAAGACTGGATAGAGATTCAAACAGACTGGAGATTTTTAATTACAATTTTAGAAGTATAGATCTAAAGAATATCTCCTATAAGTTTAGAGATGGCAGTGTTGGTATTGACAATATGAACCTTAAGTTTGATTATGGTGAGTTTGTGGCAATAATGGGACCTTCAGGTTGTGGTAAATCAACTTTACTTGATATTTTAGCAGGAAAGAGAGAGCCAACAAGCGGTAAAATATTTATTGATAAACACTCATTAAATGAAAATTTTAGTTTTTTCAGTGATCATATATCTTATGTTCCTCAAGATGATCTCTTGTATGCTAACTTAACTGTTTATGAAAATCTATACTACAATGCCCTATTGAGATTTCCCGGAACAAAGTTGAAAGATATAGATCTTCAGGTTAATAAAGTTTTAAGAGAGATTAGACTTGCAGATAAAAAAAATCATAAGGTTGGTTCTCCCATAGATAAGAGTCTTTCAGGTGGAGAGAGAAAAAGGTTAAATATAGGGCTAGAACTTCTTTCAAACTCTGAAATTTTTATAGTTGATGAACCTACATCCGGTCTCTCTTCCAAGGATAGTGAGCTTATTATTGAAATTTTGCAAACTCTATCATCTTCAGGTAAAATTGTGATTACCGTTATCCATCAACCTAGTGCAAAAATATTTAAAAAATTTGATAGTGTTCTTCTTATGGATAAAGGAGGTAAAATTGCTTATTACGGAGATGTAATGTCTGCAATCCAATATTTTAGTTCCCATAAGCAGAAAGTTAACAAAATTCCTGTATACAGAAAAAAAGATGCAGATCCAGATATATTATTGGAAACACTAGAGGAGTATAAAAGGGATGAAGATGGTACTTTTACCGATGAAAGGTTGTACTCTCCTGATTATTGGCAAAATGAGTATAATAAATATATCAAAACTAAAGGGTTTATAAGATTTCCCACAAGATCTTTAGATTTTAAACCTAATAAGAGAAAGATTAGTGCAGTAGATAAGGTTTCTCAATTTGTTACTCTATTAAAGAGAGATTTTATTAATAAACTTAGAAATAGATCCAATTTAATGATAACTTTTTTGGAAGCACCGGTTTTAGCTGTTTGTATATCTCTTCTATTAAAGTTTGCACCCGATGGAACTTATTCTCTATATGATAACAGATACCTTACAACATTTTTCTTTCTTTCAACCATTGTTTCCCTCTTTCTATCTTTGGCAAACAGTATAGATGAGATCATAAGGGACAGAGATGTTCTTTCAAGGGAGAGACTTTTAAATATAAGATCATACTCATATTTTAATTCAAAGTTTGTAACCCTAATGATATTTTCCTTAATACAAAATTTTCTATATCTAAAAACCTCATTTATCATTTTAGAAATAAAAGAGCTTTTTTTATATCACTATATATATATGTCAGTTCTTTCAATGAGTGGTATTGCAACAGGATTGTTTATTTCATCTTTTCCTGGTTTGAAGGAAAAAACTGTTCAAAACTTTTTACCTTTAATACTAATTCCCCAAATAATTTTTGGCGGGCATATAGTTAAGTATGAAGATATGAGTGATATTTTTAGAGTTGACAGGAATAAAGAAATACCTGAAATATGTAATTTTATGCCTTCAAGATGGGGATATGAGGGCATGGTTAATCTTCATTATGATAATTCCGTTTATTTTTCTAGATACGGAAAAATACAACAGGATTTAGCAGATCTTATTGAGAAAGAGGATAAGGAAAATATATCTTTGCTTGATCAGAAGAGTGAACTTCTCTCTAAAATGAATAAATTTAGAAAAAAATATAAAAAGAATTACGGTAATATGGTTCTTGGAGAGGAGATAAAAGATGCAGTATCAAAAGCAGAAGTTGATAAATATAATCAAAATATTATGTTTTATGGAGAAAAGAAAATACCTTATACAAATTTAAAGATGAGAACTGAACATTATAATATACTGGTACTTTTGGTTATCACCTTTATAAATGGAATTTTAACAATTTTTTCACTGTCTTTTACAGATAGATTAAAAAAACGATTTATTAATTTTAGGATTGGAAAAAAAGATGAAAATATTAAGTAAAAGAGAGGTTCTTAGAGGGGATTTTACATCTTATTGTGAAACAAGTTTTCTAAACAAACTTGGAAAAGAGGAGAAGTGGGAGTATCTAAAGAGAAATAATGGATGTAAGGCTGTAATCATAAATGTTGTAAATAGAGAAACCATAATTCTTGTTAAACAGTTTAGGTTTCCTTTATGTAAGTTCATTTTAGAGTTTCCTGCAGGATTGATAGATGAAGGAGAATCTATTGAGGATGCTGCAAAGAGAGAGCTTCTGGAGGAGACAGGTTACAGGGGAGAGGTTTTAAGTGTATCCCCTCCCGTATCCAGCTCACCGGGTATTACCAACGAAACAATCTATTTTGCAAATATGGAGATTTTTGGAAATAAAGGTGAGCAAAAATTGGATGATGTTGAAGAGATTGAGGTTATAGAGTTTAATAGAGCTAATTTTAAAGAGGAGATTAGGGAGTATCTATCCAAGAATAGTGATACTATAGTTGATAGTAAGGTTTGGTCAAAGTATTGTTTGTAGAAGTTTGATTAAAAAAAATCTCAATATAATCTGAGCTTGGTGTAAAAATAAATAGGCTATCTTATATAATAATTAAAACTAGGAATATAACTTATGCCTGTACTCTGAGGTTCTCAAAGGGTATAACTGTATGATTATAGTTTTCGTTCCCTTCGAGAGCCTCAGGGAACTCTATTTTCTATAGATATTTATACTTATTTATACTAAATATTTGATAAATACTTATATCAAACTCAGGCTAATATATTAAATGTAACAGTTATACTCCTTTTCATTAGACCCTAAATACGCCAACTACAAAAGTTGAATTTCCTGTTTTTAAACTATTATCTGAATATTTTTGATTGAAAAAATAGTTCTTATTAGTTACTTTGTATTAACTTTAATTGGGATCTTATAAAAGAGGTCTCCTAAATATTTCTACATTTGGAGGATATATGTTTGAAGGTCTTTATACAGCTATAGTAACACCGTTTTACAAAGATGGAAGATTTAATGAAAATAAATTTAGAGAACTTATCTCTTTACAAGCTAAAGGAGGGGTTTCAGGTATTGTTCCCGCCGGAACTACCGGAGAAAATCCAACTTTTTCTGATAGGGAGTATTTAACTGTATTTAATTCTGCCGTAGAAACTGCTAAAGAGGAGAACCTTACGGTTATAGCAGGATGTGGAAGCAATAATACAGAAAAATCTATTATACTTTGTAAAAAAGCTGCTGAAATAGGAGCCGATGGAGCACTTGTTATAACCCCCTACTACAATAAGCCAAACCAAGAGGGGCTTTATAAACATTTCTCTCTAATAGCGGATAAATCTCCAATACCTATAATGATGTACAATGTTCCCTCCAGAACCTCTGTAAATTTACTGCCTGAAACCGTTGAGAAGCTTTCATATCATCAAAATATTGTATCTCTTAAAGAGGCAAGTGGATCTATGACCCAAGTTCAAGATATTATATATGCTGTTGATGACAGAATAACTGTACTTTCCGGTGAGGATGCTTTGAACTATTCAATAATGTCAGTTGGTGGTAAGGGAGCTGTAAGTGTGGTTTCAAATATTATTCCTTCAGAAATGAACAAGCTAATTGAATCTATGTTGAGAAATGATTATGAAACCGGACTCAAGATTTCAAAATTATTGAACGAGTTTTGTCATAAAATGTTTATAGATACAAATCCAACTCCCATAAAAGCAGCAATGAATATTATAGGTATGAATGTTGGTCCAACAAGAATGCCACTTTCAAAAATATCCAAAAAAAATTATGATACTTTAGTTGAACTTCTAATAAAGTATAATCTAAAACCTAAAATTTAGGGTAAATAGATTCTTATAAAAAACTCATAAGGTGGGAAGACCGAAGATGGAAGATGGGAAACGGGAAAAGCTGTCTCAACAACGAGTGATAGGATATTTTAGCGCCGACTGTAAAGGTGTATCAAAGTTAGGTTCTGTTCACGGACTGATCAAGAAAGTTATATCCTCGTGGTGGAAAACTATATAAGATTTTATTTGTTACACTAAATATTGGATAAATATTTGTGTCAAGCTCAGGCTTGAATTAAAGTAAAAACAAGAAAAAGAGAGAATCTCTCTTTTTCTTGTTAAATATTTTAAGGTTTAAATTTGATTCTAACTATTTTATAGTAACATATACTAAAGTTTGATTAAGTAATTGGTATGCTATTTCTCCAAATGTAATAGGTCCTGTAAAAGATCCTGTTTTCTTATTTTCCAATTTACCGTATAAGTAGTTTAGTATACAGTTACAACAGAAAACAATATTTTCATCTTGGGAGACTATTTTGCTAAACTCTTCCATATAATTATTTATAGGTTTTGCAATCTTATAATCAATAGCGTCAAAAACTGGTGCATATAGTTTAACCTCATCTTCAATACTCATAAATGAAGCATTTACAGTTGCTCCAAAAAAATCTGCTACCAGTGGAAGTTTTGTGCTTATATTGTTATCTTTTATGTACTGGGCAAAATCCATTTCCTTACCATTTACAAAACAGGTTTTGCAAGTAAAACCACTTTTAGAAAATGTTATTGTGTCTCCATCACCTTGTTCAAAAATATTTTTTATTTTTATCTCTGCTGTTTTATCAGAATCTAAAGAAGTATGCATTACAACAGCTTTGTCTTTATATTCTTCTCCGGTTATTCCGTTAAAAACAGAAGCAACACTCTGTGTCTCTAAGTCAAATCCTGAAATCCAACCAACTATATTTTTCTCAAAAAGCCCCTCCATCTCAGGAGCCTTTTCAGCATATTCTTTATGAATATCAGAAAAAGCAGGAATTAATAGAAATGAAATACCGTTCTCTTTGCTATCACTCGGTATATTATTTAAACTATTTGTATCATAAAGTTTTATACTGTCTAAAGTTACAAGATTTGGTAATTCAGTTACGAATATTTTATCAAAACTTTTTTTACCACCCTCTTGACCCATAAAGTATGGAGTAGAGCCACCAATCCAGTTTCCTTTAGGAAGTTGTTTTAGTAAGTCAGTATCACCTGCACACAGTAAATTTTTTCCTTCTTCAATTAAAGCTACGGTAGTTTGTAAATCTTTTAACATCCTTATTACTCCTTATGCATTTTTCAACTTAGCTAGATCATTTCCCAATATAGACTCATATTTACTGCAAAATGAATTTGCTTCTTCAATACACTCTTTTAATAAACTAGGGTCTTTTTTAAACTTTCTAGATAATCTTCCAATCATCATTGAAAAAGAAAAGTTTTCAAGCTTAAAGTTATTGTTTCCACTAAAAATTGATTTCCATTTTGAATCATTCAATTTCGCACTCATACTTTCTCCTGTGAAGTTGTTTGTTATAAATTCTAAATATTATACTGTTTTTAACTAGGTTTTTAAGTGTATATATCAATAACTCTCTTTGCTACCTTATTGTAAACTTTATCATTTTCATATCTATTATTATCAATACCCTCTTTTATGATTTCTATTTTATCTTCTCTCTCTCTCTTGTTATCAATAGTGTTTTCTAATAATCTATCTTTTTCATCCTCTAACAGAACCTCTTTTAAACTATCCTGTTTAAGCATATTTGTTGCCATCTTGTCTATAACTAAATCATTGTTATAGTAACCTGAATTTAACCTGTTTTTAATAGATTCTAGTTTTTGGGACTCTATCCTGTCAATTTGATTTATCAGATCGTTCGTTTTTACAGAAAGTTTGTGTAATCTTTCTCCATCTATCGACAATTTTAAATTGTCACTCTTATCAATAGCACTACTTTTACCCTTTTCAGAGCTTTTATTTGTAGGGGCAGTTTTTTCAAACTGAATATTTCTAATTCCTAAAACTTTATTTATCTGCATATCTGTACCCCCCAACAAAACTATCTACTGCTTTTACTTTTTGTTATTCTCAATTTTAATAACTTCAAGCCAAGTAGATTTAAGATCTTTTAAAATTTTTAACGGTGCATCTAACTTTGATGCCTCGTTTGATACATTGGAAGATGTAATCTCCCTGAGTATATAGTTATAAATTCTACTTAAATTTTTTGGGATATCTCCACCAAAATTAAAATCTAAGGAAACCAATAGTTCGGAAACAGCTTTATAAGCTACATTAATGGCTTCAGCTTTTTTAGGTATATTGTTTGACTCCATATGTAATTGAGCCTCTTTAATATTTCTAATAGCACTATCATAAACCATTATTAAAAGATTTCCTTTAGTGGTATGGTTTACTTTGTTTTCAACATATTTGTTATAAGGATTTGCCATTAAAGCCATCATTTTCTCCATAGTTAAATTAAGAAAATAAAACAACCGAGGGCAATAAAAACCCTCGGCTAATAGTTGATTATCCTATTAGTTGTGCAACCATATTAGGCATCTGGTTTGCCTGAGAAAGCATTGAAATACCGGAGTTGAAAAGAATTTGCGCTCTAGTAAAGTCACTCATTTCAGATGCTATATCGGCATCCCTAATTTGACTTTCTGAGGCTTGAGCATTTTCGTGGGAAATTTGGAGCTGAAGAACATTGTTTTGAAGTCTTTCAACGAGGGCACCGATGAAAGCTCTTGTTGTATCTTTTGACTGGATAGCAGAATCCAATATATCTATGGCACCTTGAGCATTGGCCGTGTTAGTAATTGCCGCATCCTTTAAACCTAAATCTTCGGCTCTTGCACCGGCAATATTAACATAGTAGTAATCTTCTCCTACTTCATTGTTAGCTCCAATATGGAACTTTAGATTCCTTCCGTCATGTTCTAAGCTTGACATGTTACCTTTTTTAGCGTTAGCATCACTACTTGATAAACTACCATCAATAAGAGAGGTGTTATTGTAGTTAGTAACATTTGCAATCCTTGTTATTTCAGATTTTAGTTGCTGGAACTCAACATCCAAAAACTCTCTGTCACTTGAAGTGAGAGCTCCGTTTGAAGATTCGATAGCAAGAGATCTCATTCTAACAAGTTTTTCGTCAATTACTTGAAGAGAACCTTCTGCTGTTGCTAAAAGGTTAATGTTATAGTTGGCGTTTCTTTCCGCTTCAACCATACCTGAAATTTGGGCTCTAAACTTTTCAGATACTGCTAAACCTGCAGCATCATCCCAAGAATTATTAATTCTAAGTCCTGATGACAGCCTATTAACGGACCTATCTAAATCAAGCTGGGCTTGACCTATATTCCTTCGGGCGGTCTGAGACAGGATATTGTGGTTGATACGTGTACTCATGATATCCTCCTAATTTTTACGCAATTTCACAACTCTTTTCAATTTCTCAATAGCTATTATCGGAAAGAAATATTAGGAACTTTAATTTTTTATTTGAAAAAAGTGTATTTTTTTATAATTCTATGTTTTATTATTCTGTTGTTCTCTAAATTTAACATTGATTAGGTCTAAAGTTTATTTTGAATTTAGATACTATTTTAAAGGAGAGTTATTTATAATGGGTAGAGTTTTAGGTATAGATTATGGAACTGTGAGAGTAGGTATAGCAATGAGTGATCCTATGAGGATAATCTCCTCACCCCACGCGACAATTCCTTATAAGAGTGATAAAGCCTTAGTAAAAGATATTTTAGATTTAATGAAAGAATATGATGCCGATGAGATTGTTTTAGGGCATCCAATGGGACTTTCAGGAAACAAAACAAAAAAAACTGAAGAGGTTGAAAAGTTTTGTGAAATGTTGAGATCTACAGGTGTTATTGTTCATTTGGTAGATGAGAGTTTTACATCTGAGGAAGCAAAAAAAATTATGCACAAGATGAAGAAGAAATCAGGTCATAATAAAGAGATGGTTGATATGATAGCTGCTTCTTTAATATTGAAAGATTATCTCAACTCAATCAAATTTTAAATAAAACCTTAATTTTAAGGAAATTTTATGGCAAAAGATAAAAAATATTTTCTATGTGATTCTTGTGGTTATGATACACCAAAATGGATGGGTAAATGCCCCTCTTGTGGTAAGTGGGATAGTTTTAAGGAGTTTAAAGAGAGTAAAATCACTTCTCAAGTATATACAGATCCTTCAACACTTAAAGATCCTGTTCCTTTAAATAAAACCTCTGGCTCTAAAACTAAAAGAATTATATGTGGAGTTGAGGAGTTTGATAGAGTTGTTGGTGGCGGTCTTGTAAATGGTATGGTTGTTTTGATTGGTGGCGATCCGGGTATTGGAAAGTCTACGCTAATGATACAAATTGCCTCAAAGCTTATAAATAGTTTGGAAAAGATTACATATATTTGTGGTGAAGAAAACCCCGAGCAGATTGGGTTAAGAGCTAACAGGCTTGGAATAGATACAGATAGAATAGTACTCTACCCGGACACTGAACTTAACTCATTTGTAAAGTATATTAACAATGTAAATAGTGATCTTATAATTGTAGATTCTATTCAGACCGTTTTTTCAAACAGGGTGGATAATTTTCCGGGATCTTTGGCACAACTTAGAGAATCTACAATGATCCTTACCTCAATAGCTAAAAAATTAAATATTCCGGTTATAATGATTGGGCATGTTACAAAAGATGGAACTATTGCAGGTCCTAAGGTTTTAGAGCATATGGTTGACACTGTTTTATATCTTGAAGGTGACAGATATAGAAATTTTAGAATTTTAAGATCTGTAAAGAACCGTTTTGGTTCTACCAATGAAAGTGGCTTATTTGAGATGAGAGATAGTGGAATGGTTGAGGTAAATGATCCTTCATCATACTTTATAGACAGTATTGGAATAACAAGATCAGGATCGGCTTTTACTGTAACTTTGGAGGGTTCAAGACCCTTGATAATTGAGGTTCAAGCTCTTGCAACAACATCAAGCTTTGGTACTCCTCAGAGAAATTGTGTTGGCTATGATAATAGAAAACTTGCAAAGATTGTTGCTGTTCTGGAAAAAAGGGGAGGGATAATGATTGGTTCAGGAGATCTCTTTCTAAATATTACCGGAGGTGTTAAAGTTGATGATTCAGGTGTTGATTTAGGGGTTGCTGTTGCTCTTATATCATCATTTACAGATAAAACAGTTATGGAAAAATCTCTCTTCATTGGTGAGATTGGTCTTGCTGGAGAAGTTAGAGCAGTTACCTCTATGGAAAAGAGAATAAAAGAAGCTATAAAACTTGGATTCAAGAATATATATACGCCGGAAATAGAATTTAAAGAAAACTATAGAGATGAAAATATAGTTGTAATAAAATCCATATATGAATTGTTGGATCTCTTTTAATCTGATATTAAGCATAAATGATCTAGAAGCAATAACTCTCTAAAGGTATCTATAGTAGTATAGGAAATATTTTTATTTATCATAATAAGTACCTTTTAGCAATGGGTTGTGGGCTTTTGGTTTGCATTGTAATTTCCATGTAGTTTGGAATTAAAAACAACTTGATATTTATCATTTTTAGAGATATTTTAACTCTTTACAAAAACAATTTAAAAGCGGGGTTTAAAATGGTAAACATTATGGAGCAGATTATTGAAAAAGCTCAAAAAAGGGAAAGACATATTGTTCTTCCCGAAGGTTTTGATGAAAGAATGGTTGTAGCAGCATCTAAACTTTCAACTGAAAAGATTTGTAAGGTTACTCTTCTTGGAGAGAAATCTGTTATTGAAGATATTGCTATAAAAAAAGGTGTGTGTTTAAGGGGCATAGAGATAATAAATCCTCTTGAGAGTGAGTGGATAGATGAGTTTGCAAACAAGTTTTTTGAACTGAGAAAACACAAAGGTATCACTTTAGAGCAGTCTATGGAGATTGTAAAAAACTACCTTTTCTTTGGAAACCTTATGGTAAAAACCGGAAGAGCCGATGGTTGTGTAGCAGGTGCTCATTCAACAACCGGAGATGTGATGAGATCTTGCCTGCAAGTTATTGGTGTTGCTAAAGGAACTAAACTTGTTTCCTCAACATTTATGATGATTATGCCAAGTGGTGATGTTAAATTTTTCTCAGATTGTGCTTTAGTTCCTGATCCTGATGCTGAAGGTTTAGCATCAATAGCAATTAGTACTGCGGATACATATAGAAAGATTATGGGAGAGGAGCCTACTGTAGCTATGCTCTCATTCTCTACTAAAGGCAGTGGAGGAAACAATCCTATGGTTAATAAAGTTGTTGAAGCTACAAAAATCGTAAAAGAGAACGCTCCTGAACTAAAGGTTGATGGTGAGTTGCAACTTGATGCTGCAATTGTTGAATCTGTAGGTAAAAAGAAAGCTCCTGAAAGTGATGTTGCCGGTAAAGCAAATGTTCTTATCTTCCCTGATCTTAACGCCGGAAATATTGGATACAAATTAACACAAAGATTGGGGGAAGCTGAGGCTATAGGTCCTTTTGTTCAAGGTTTAGCTCTGCCATCATTTGATCTTTCAAGAGGTTGTAGTAGCGAAGATATTGTAAATACTAGTGCAGTTTGTAGTTTAATGGCAAATTAGTAAGAATTTATGAAGAAACTAGCTGATAGAAACTACAAGCTAAGTTTATCTCAAACCTTATAAATTCCTGCTAAAGCAAATAAGATTAAAACAAAAGGTGTTGATATTATTAATCTAAGTGTAGGGGAGCCGAACTTCCCTACACCTCATAATATTAAAGCACACTTGTTGTAACTTCTGAAGTTTTTAATTTTTTCGACAGACCCTAAATAAGAGACTCATTTAGAATTATGATTTTAGTATTTTTATTTGTGTATTTCTTTATTTAGAATTACTCTGTTATAAAAGTTGGGATAAAGGTTAAAATGGAAAAAGTTAATGTTCATACTTTTGGTTGTAAGATAAATATTTTTGATTCTGAAGTTATTAAAAATCAATTCAAAGAGAAGGGTTATTTAATAACAAATAACTGGTCTGATTCAGATATAATTGTTATTAACTCCTGTACGGTTACTCATAAGGCAGATTCAAAGTTTCAAAGCTTTATAAGAAAGGTTAATAGAGTAAATCCTAAGGCTAAAGTTGTTGCTGTAGGGTGCTTTACTGAGTTGGAACCTGAGAAGGTAAGTAAATTACCGGGAATAGATCTTATACTTGGTAGTGATAATAAATTTTCAGCTGTTGAAAAAATTTTAACTATTAGAGAAAAGAGAGAAACCCCCGAAATAGTTATTGAAGAAACAAAGGAACCTACATTTAAAGATTATCATATAAACTCATTTCATGCCCACACAAGAGCTTTTTTAAAAATCCAAGATGGATGCAACAATTTTTGTACCTATTGTACCATTCCAAAAGCTAGAGGAAAGAGTAGATCTAAACCTTTAGAGTCGGTTATTGAGGATACAAAAAATCTTGTTAATAATGGATATAAAGAGATTGTTATATCAGGAATAGATCTTGGTTCTTACAGTTATGAAGGTAATGATCTTCATGATGTTATTGTTAAGATGTTGGAGGTAGAGGGTTTTAGATTAAGAATTTCAAGTGTTGAGCCTTGGTGTTTTTCTCATAAGTTAATAGAACTAATTATCAATAATAACAGAATCTGTAATCATCTACATATACCTCTGCAGAATAGTAGTAGCAGGGTACTAAAAAGAATGGGTAGAAGGTATACCAAAGAGTTTTTTGATAATCTTATAAATAGATTGTCAAAAAGAGAAGATATTATGATCTCCACAGATATTATAACAGGATTTCCGGGAGAAACAGAAGAGGAGTTTAATGAGAACCTCTCTTATCTCAAAGAATCAAATATAACCTATGCTCATATATTCTCATACTCAGACAGACCAAGAGCAGTTTCAAGAAAACTTGACGGTAAAATATCCAAAAGAGAGATAGAGAGAAGGTCTCTTATACTTAGAACTGTTTCAGATAAGAAAAGGGAAGATTTTTACAGGTCTATGATCGGTAAAAATTTAGAGGTTCTGATTGAGAAAAGAGGTGATCTGTTTTCAATAGGGCATAGTGAAAACTACTCTCCGGTAAAAATAAGTAGTGAAAGCTTTATTAAAGAAAATGGTATTTACAAAGTTAAGATAGCTAAATTTTATGATAATTATCTTATAGGTAAAACCGTTAGTTAATTTTTTTTATTATAAATTAAATATTTTTATCTTTTGTAGATCTTTTAAAATAAACATCTTATACAATCTGTTTACATAACTAAAAATGAGTGTAATACTCGTTAAAAAGAAGTTGTTTTAAAAAATATCTTTGCTTTTATAAAGTTTCTTTATTAAGTTTTAGAAGAAGATTCTAAATAATATTTTAAGCTATCTTGTCTTTCATAACCTTTGGGTGGTTGTGTGGGATTAATTGAGTAGTATTAAATTTATTTTTTACTTTTCTTTGTTAGATGAAATTTCTCTTCATTTATGGAGTTAGAAAGGTAAATAAATTAGAAGAATTGAAACCTAAATTTAAGGAGGAATTATGGAAAAAATTAAAGAGTTCATGCCATACATAGAGCAGTATGCTTTACCGCTTCTATTGGCGATTGTTATCTTTATTGTAGGTAAGTTTGTTGCTAGAATTATTTCAAACTTTGTTGGTAGGATTATGGAAAAGAAAAAGATGGATACCATAATCGTACAATTCGTGAAAAAACTTGTTTACATTGTTCTTTTAATCATTGTTATAATGGCAGCTCTTGAAAAGATGAGTGTTAATACAACATCTTTCGCAGCTATTATAGCTTCAGCAGGTTTGGCAGTTGGTCTTGCTCTTCAAGGTTCTCTTTCAAACTTTGCTTCCGGTATTTTGTTAATAATCTTGCGTCCTTTCAAGGTTGGTCACTTTGTTGAGATAGGTGGAGAAAAAGGAACTGTTGAAGAGATTCATATTTTCAGTACACAGATTAAATCTCCTGATAACAAAGAGATTCTTATTCCTAATGGAAAAGTTATTAGTGGAAATATAGTTAACTATTCTGTTAAGCCTGTTAGAAGGGTTGATCTTCTTATTGGTGTAAGTTATGAAGATGACTTAAAGAAAGTTAGAAAGATACTTACAGAGGTTATTGAAGCTGATGAAAGAATTCTTAAGAATCCTGAGTGTACTATTGGTGTATCTGAGTTAGCTGATAGTAGTGTTAATTTTGTTGTTAGACCATGGACAAAAACTGAAAACTACTGGCCTCTATTCTTTGATCTACACGAAAAGATTAAGATTGCTTTTGATGAGAACGGTATAAGTATACCTTACCCACAGAGAGATGTTCATATCAAGAATGAAAATAACTCTTAATTAGCTTTGAAGCTTGTTTACAGGGGAGATGTTTATTCATCTCCCTTTTTTTTATTTTAAATTTTTTACAATCTCTTCGGCAATATTATTTAGTGGCGATATCTTTGTTACTCCTCCAATCTTTAAAGCTTCCATTGGCATACCATAAACAACAGATGATGCCTTATCTTGAGCAATAGTATATGCCCCAACCTCTTTCATACTTAACATTCCACCTGCTCCATCTTTACCCATACCTGTAAGAATGGCTCCAACACTATTTTTACCTACATGATCCGCAACAGATTTAAAAAGAACCTCAACAGATGGCATATGTCCACAAACAGGTTCCCCTTTCTCAATTTTAACTCTGTAAGTACCTCCAACTCTTATAACCTTCATTTGAAAGCCACCCGGAGCAATTAGGATTCTTCCTCTCATTATTCTGTCTCCATCTTCAGCTTCCTTTACATCCATATTGCATATACCATTTAACCTTTGGGAGAAAAGTTTTGTAAATCCCGCAGGCATATGTTGAACAATTACAACCCCCGGTGTATCTGCAGAAAATTTTGTTATAACCTCTTTTATAGCTTCAGTACCACCTGTTGAAGCTCCTATTGCAATTACCTTGTCTGTTGTGGTTGAGAGTGATTTTAACCCCTTTGTGTTATTATCTTTATCAATAACTTTTCTTATTTTAGGTCTTGAAACTCTTACTCTTGAACCAACTTTAATCTTTCTTATAAGATCATCAATCATATCTTCAAGACCTGACCTTATTCCCGTAGTTGGCTTTGTTACAAAATCAATTGCTCCTGCATCTAAAGCATCCATAGTTATTTGGGCTCCTCTCTCAGTAAGTGAGCTAACCATAATTACAGGCATAGGTCTAACAGGCATCATTCTTCTTAAAAGTTCAACGCCATCCATTCTGGGCATCTCAACATCAAGAGTTAGTATATCAGGATCCAATTTTTTTATCAAATCTCTAGCTTGAAAAGGATCGTTGGCTGTAGCAATAACCTCAATTTCTGGATCTTTGTTTAAACCTTCACTTAAAACTTTTCTGACAAGAGCAGAATCATCTACTACAATTACTCTTATTATTTTACCCAAAACAAATTCCTTTCATTTATCCATAACAAAAACAATATATAAAAAAAGGTCTCAAAATATGAGACCTTTTTTTATATTTGTGAAATTATTTTTTTACTCAACAACCCTGTTTACATCTTTGTTAGGATATGAAACAATCACAGCTACATTTTTAAGATATTTATTTGCAACTTCTTTAACCATTTCAGGTGTTACCTCTTTCATCTTTTCAATTGAATTGATAAGGAAATCGTATCCTGCACCTCTAACCTCGTAAGAAGCTGAAATACCTGCTATCTTATCATCTGTAAGATATGAGCTGAAAAGCATGCTTCTGGCTTCTGCTGCTTTTTTTATCTCCTCTTGAGTAAGTTCACCATCTTGTAATCTTTTAACCTCTTTTTTAAGAACCTTTATTAGTTCATCTTTATTTTGAAGAGATGTTTGAGATGTTATTCTCAAGTATCCGTACTCTTTACTCCAGCTATATTGGGAATAAGCAAAGTATGCTAAATTATTAACACCTCTTGTAGCTTTATGAAGTCTGTTACTTCCTTGACCACTTAAAATTTCATTTAGAACAAGCATAGCCATAAAATCTTTAGATTCCAAGCTTGGAGCCATAAAGTTTAAGTCTATATTTACTTGCTCAAATGAGTAAGGGTTTTCGTAAAGCTCGTTAACATCAGGAATTATAAGTTTATTTTTATCAAAATCAACATCACCTTCCGGCATATTTTCTCTGAAATCTGAAGCTATTTCTTTAGCCTTATCCAAAGTAATATCCCCAAATAGTGAGTATACCAGAGATTCCCCTTTTATAAAATCTTCATGGAGTTCTTTTAATTGATCTACAGTAATCTCTTTGATTCTATTGTTTATTGTCTCTTCTGTAACAGCGTTTACACCATTATAAAGAACAGACTTTCTAAACTCTTTGTGAGCTACACCCGGATCTGATAAACTTCTTTCGTAAGAGCTTACATACTGTTCTCTTAAAAGTTCTACATCTTTTTTTGCAAAAGTAGGATCATTTAGGATAGATAAGATAATCTTATTTATTTTATCTACATCATCTTTTATAACTGTGTATGAGATATAAAGACCATCTCTACCAACTTGAAATTTTAAAGTTGCTGCATGATCCTCTAACCAAGTAGAAAGTTCAATTGAGTTAAGATACTCACTTCCACAATCCACCATAGCAGAAACCATAAAATCTAAAGTTCCGTAACTTTCCTCATCTTGATACTCTGTAGATATATTAGGAATTATAATTTCACCGTAAACAACAGGATCTGTACTGTTTGTCTTTTGGATAAGTGTAACATCATCATCAAGAGTTTCCTTAACAATTTCTGTTTTAACAACCTCTACTTCGTTATTTTCAAAATTGCTTTTAGCTCCCCTAGGAACACCGTAGAAGATAACTCTATTTTTATCCATCAAATATTTTTTTATTGCGTTATTTACCATCTTAGGAGTAAGTTTTTCAAACTCTGCAAGCTTCTCTTCAAAAACTTCAGGTTTTCCGTAATCCATCATATTCCAACCAATTCTCTGACAATCAGCATCAGCATTTGGAACATTCATAGTGTGTTGAGCCTTCATTTTAGAGATAACATCTTTTATCTCCTCTTTGGTAACACCTCTTTTGTATACATTCTCAATCTCTTGATCAACAAGATTTACAATATTATCCAAATCTTCTGGATCCTTTGTCTCAAAACCTAATTGAACCATAGTTTCCGGTAGCATACCACCATTGTTGAAGTAACCAAATATATAGTTAACTTTTTTCATCTCCTCATAAAGTTTATATCTAACAGGAGCAGTTCTCTTACCCATCAAGATCTCAATAGCCATCTCAATTGCCGGAAAATCTCTGTAGTTTGCTTTATCAACAACTTTATTGATAAAAGCAACTGGATTTTGGATATCAAACTCATTTACATATCTGTACTCTCCAACTCTTACAGGCTCTTCAGGAAGTGCAATAGGATCTAAAACGCCTCTTTTATAATCTTTAAAAGCATTTTCAATCTTATCCATCATATCTTCAGCTTCAAAATTTCCGGCTGCAACAAAGATCATATTATTTGGCATATATCTTTTTTTGTAATAATCTACAAGATCAGATCTTTTTACACTTTTAAAAAGATCAATATCCCCAATAACCTCATTTCTAGTATTTGACTTTAAGAAAGTAACAGCTCTATTTTTATTTCTAAGCTGTGCCATTGGAGGGGAAACTCTCATTACAAATTCCTTAACAATAACATCTTTCTCTCTTGCAACTTCAGCTGAATCAATAGTACAATACTGAATATTTTCACTTATGTACTGTAGTGCCTCATCTTCAAACTGAGATTCTACCTGTATCTGATATACGGTAGCACCAAAGATTGTGTAGGCATTAGAGATAGCACCCATTTTTTGAGCCCATTTAGTGTACTCCTCTTCGGTTCTTTTGGTAGTAGTTCCACTTGATACTATATGCTCAAGATAATGGGATAACCCCTTACCCATGTACTCACCTTCATGAATAGAACCTGTTTTTACAAAACAATAAAATGCAACAGAGTTGTTGGTAGTGTTTTCCTTAACAACAACTTCCATTCCGTTATTCAAAGTTTTCTGGAGCGTCTTCTCTGCAAAAAGAGAGAAAATAGAAACCATTAAACTTAGTAGAAGAATTTTTTTCTTCATCTTTAATACTCCTTAAATTAATAATACTGAACCAAAGTAAACAAAAGGTTTACAATTTTACAATAAAAAAATGATTTATAATAAATCTTTTTTTATGTAGATTCTATCTACAATCTTGATAAACATTAATATATAGATTATCTTACAGAGCATATAAAAGACGGAATTACATATTATGAGATATAAACCAAGACATAAAAGAAAACCAAAGCATAAAAAATTAACCTCTTCAAACACAAAAGGGAAAAGAAGATACACTGGTTTTGTTGAAACTCTAAAGAACAGAAAAGCCAGAGTTCATTGTGATCAGTTTGATACTCATGTTTTTATTCCTGCCGGAGATAATCTAACCATTGGTGATGGGGATATTGTTGAGTTTGTTATAACTTCATCATTTAAAGAGCTTGAAGGTAAAATAACCAAGGTTATTAAACATGTTCAAACGGAGTTTGTTGCCGAGGTAATATCAAAGTTTAACACTCTTTTTGTTGTTTTAGATAATGGTATAGTATCAAAAATAAAACCTTCTGTTGCAGAAAAACTAAAACTAAAACCAAATCTTATGGTATTGGTTGAGGTTCAAAGATTTGAGAAACCTGTAAAGCTGGAAATTGTTGAGATTCTTGGAGATAAAAACTCTCCTCATGTTTCCCTGATTGCTATTGCAAGAAAAAATGGATTTAAGGAGGAGTTCTCCAAAGAGGCTCTTGATGAGTTAACAGGTATTACATCTGATTTTATTGAGGTAAACTCATCGGATAGGGTAGATTTGAGGTCAGAAAAATTGTTTACGGTTGACCCTACCGATGCAAAAGATTTTGATGATGCAATTACCATAAGTAGGAAAGATGAGGGTTATCAGCTTGGGGTTCATATTGCTGATGTATCTGCTTTTGTTTACGAGGGTAGCAACTTGGATAGTGAAGCTTATGAAAGAGGATTTTCTCTATATCTTCCATCTTCAGTTATACCCATGCTTCCTAAAAAACTTTCAAACTATTATTGTAGTTTAAATCCCAATACCGACAGATTGGCTTTTTCATGCTTAATGGAACTTGATAATGAAGCAAGAGTTACTAAGTATGCTTTTAAAGAGACCGTTGTTAACTCTAAAAAAAGGTTTGATTACAAAGGTTTTCAAGAGTGTTTAGAAAGAGTTGAAAATGGAAAAGATCTTGAGCCTGAATATAGAGACTTCTCGGAAGAGATCCTTCTTTCAGCTGAACTTAAAAGAAAACTTAAAAGAAATAGAGTTGATAATGGCTCTATAGATTTTGATCTTGTAGAGACCAAGGTTGAACTTGATAAAGAGGGCAACACTATTGGAATATTTCCATATAAAACCTACGAGGCAAATGAGATTATTGAGGAGTTTATGCTTATTGCCAACAGGTGTGCCGCTGATTTTATGCTTAGAAAAGAGAAGCAACTTTCCGGAGTGTATAGAATTCATGAAGAGCCATCGGAAGAGAGAGTTAATCTCTATCTTAAAGAGCTTGGTAATAATGGGATAAAAATTAAAAGACCTAACGATATTTTAGATCATAAATTTTTACAAAGCGTAATAGAGAAAGTGAAGAATCATGAGCAGGGTGATATTTTAATCTATAATTTTTTGAGATCTATGAAGAAAGCAAAATACTCTATAGAAAACTCAGGTCATTACGGATTAGCTTTTGATAGATACACACACTTTACATCTCCTATTAGAAGATATTCAGATCTTATGGTTCACAGAATTATAAAAAAACATATCAGAGCTTTGCCTATAATTAAAAAGCAAGATAAACCTTCCAGAGTTGAAGAGAGGTGTAAGTTTATATCTCTTAGAGAGGTTAAATCTATAAAAGCTGAATACAATGCAAGAGATTTAAAAATTGCTGAATTTATAGCAAAAAAGAAAGGTAGTAATCATAACGGAGTAATCTCCTCTGTTTCTCCTCACGGATTCTATGTTAGGTTAAACGAGTTTCCTGTGGAGGGTCTTGTTCATATTAAATCTCTCAAAGATCATTTTCTCTTTATTGAAGATGAGAGGATGTTAAAGGGTAAGAAAAGTGGTAAAGTTTATCATTCGGGTATGCCGGTAAACATAAAAATAAAATCTGTAGATATGGATCTTTTAAATATAGATTTCCTACTAAATGAGAACAGTTAGGATCTTTTAAAAGGAAACCCTAGTTAAGTTTTTAAAATTAAATTTATAAAAGATAAAGGAGGAGTTAAATGGATACCAGATGGGATCTTTCAATACTCTATGATAGTGTAAAAGGTGAAAAGTATAAAAGTGATTTAGAGCTTTTAAAATCCACAATATCTATCTACTCAAAATGGGTTGATGATGGAATGGAAAAAACAGTTGAAGAAACTCTTATTAAGTTTTTAGAGTTTACAACAAAAATTGAGGAGCTTGCATATACTCTAGGAGCATTCCCAAGTTTATCAACAGCTGTGAATACTAAGGATACAGAATCAAAAAATGCTCTTGAGATGTTAGATCAAATTTTTTTAGAACTTACTAAACCAAGTGTAAATTTTAAAAAATGGTTACAATCAAATAGAGATGAGGTTGTAAAAGCTCTTGAGTCCAAATCTCTAGCAGATTCTAAGTTCTACTTTAATGAAATGCTAAACTCTACAAAATATATGCTTTCAGATAAGGAGGAGATAGTTTACGCAACTCTTCAAAACACAGGCTCTTCTGCTTGGTCAAAACTACATAATCTTTTAACATCAACATTAAAAGTTGATTACAGAGATGAGATTATCAGTTTACCGGTAGTCAGAAATCTTGCTTATGATAAAGATCCTAAAGTTAGAAAAGATGCTTACGAAGCGGAACTAAAATCATATCTAAAGATTGAGGATAGTATTGCTTCTGCTCTAAACGCAATCAAGGGTGAAGTTATTGAAGATGTAAAATTAAGAGGGTATGATTCACCTTTGGATAAGACTCTTCAAAATTCCAGAATGGATAAAGAAACATTAGATGCAATGATATCATCTATAGAGGATTATCTGCCAAAGTTTGAGGAGTATTACAAAAAGAAAGCTGAAATGTTAGGTCATAAAAATGGTCTTCCATTCTATGATCTTTTTGCTCCTATGGGAGAGAGCAATAAAACTTTTACTTACGAAGAAGCCGCAAACTTTGTTGTTGAAAATTTTAGATCTTTTAGTGATGAGCTTGCTGATTATGCAGATCACGCTTTTAAAAACAGATGGATTGATGCAGAGCCTAAAGAGGGTAAGGTTGGTGGAGCATTCTGTTACGGAATCCACCCTGTAGGAGAGAGTAGGATTTTATCAAACTTTACAGGTTCTCTTTCAGATGTTTTAACCTTAGCTCATGAGCTTGGACACGGGTTTCATGGTCATTGTCTAAAGAGTGAAAAGATTATAAATTGCGACTATCCTATGCCGGTTGCTGAAACAGCTTCAATATTCTGTGAAACTATTGTAAATAATGCTATGATGAAAACTGCTGACAGAGATAGTTTAGTTACAATACTGGAGAGTGGAGTTTCAGATGCAGGACAAGTTATAGTTGATATCTACAGTAGATATACTTTTGAAACAAATCTCTTTGAAAATAGAAAAAAGGGATCTCTTTCGGTTGATCATTTAAAAGAGTTAATGACGGAAGCTCAAAAGAAAGCTTATAGAAAAGGTTTGGATCATAACTATCTACACCCTTATATGTGGATAAACAAGGGTCATTACTATGGTGCAGGAAACAATTTCTATAATTTCCCTTACGCATTTGGATTGCTTTTCGCCAAAGGTTTATATGCTATCTACTTAGAAAGAGGGGAGTCTTTTGTTAATGATTATAAAAATTTATTAGCTGCAACAGGTAAAAATAGTATAAAAGATGTTGCTATGCTTATGGATATAGATATAACAAAGAAAGATTTTTGGAAAGGATCCTTAGAACTTATTGCTAAGGATATTGATAAATTTCTTGCTCTATAGATAATCTATTGTAAAAGATAGTAGTTAAATGGTGAGTTATAGCGAAATATAATATAAAAAGGGCATACCTTCTCTTAGGTTGCCCTTTTTATATCCTCTTTCTTTTCTAGAAAGGAAAGAAAGAGGATAAATAGTTATGTTAAACTAAGGTTAAGTAGCTTATTCTTATCATTTTTTTAGCAGATCTTGACTAAACAAAACTATTATTTATAACTATATCTGACCAAGATTCAGATTCTATATATTTACTGCTTAGATCTTCATCATTTAAATGAAGATCTTTACTTATATCTGTAAGTTTTTCCCAATTACCTTTTTCAAAATATTTTACCAATAAGAGCAGCTTTCCGTAGAATGAGTTTATATCTCCCGTTAAAGCATCTTTTAGAGATTTTGAGAATGGAAACTCATCTATTATTTTATTCATATCTGTTTCCAACATACTATCTAACAGAGAAAACATACCTAGAATAAACATCTCATTTTGATTATCCGATTTTATCTCTTTGGTAATAAGTTCCAAAAATTTTGCCCTTTTAAGAGCTAATCTTGAAAGTTCTTTGGGTTTCTCTCCATTTATATTATTTAGAGCTATTATACTTATCCACTTTTGGGCTTCCACTTTTCCAAGAAGAACAAGTGCATGTCTTATGGAGTTTATAGTTCTATTAAATCCAAAAACCGAAGAGTTCATGTACCTCAATAGTTTAACTGTAATGGATATATCCTGTTTTATTATTGACTCTATTTTATCAATGTCAATATCAATTGCATTTATCTCTTTTAAAAGTTGTAGCTGTGTTAGTTTGTTTGCATTAATGTTTTTACTTTTTTTAAGTTCAGGTTTTGAAAAAAAGTAACCTTGAAAGTATGAGTATCCCCATTTTTTTGCATTGAGATATTCCTCTTTTGTTTCAACCTTTTCAGCTAAAAACTTAATTTTTCCGTTACTTAGTTTCTTTACAATATTCTCCTGCTCTTCAGGAGTTGTTAAAAGGAAATCTACTTTTATAATATCAGTATATTTAATTAGTGGAGTTTCTAAATCTTTATACTGGAAATCATCTAAAGCTATGGTATAACCTCTCTTTTTTAGTCTTATTATAGATTTTATTACTTCATCGGTAGATCTAACAGATTCAAGTACTTCTATATTAAGTTTCTCTCTTGGAAATAGGGAGGCTACTTCCATTAATAATAAATTTTCAGTGAAATTAATAAAAACTTTATTGTTTTCAACTAGGTTATCAATACCAAAATCAATAAAGGCTCTTGTTATAACACTTGAAGTTGCTTCATCACCATTGGTAAAGTTCATAGCATCTTCAACTCCTGATCTAAAAAGAAGTTCATATCCATATATGTTCATTCTTGAATCAAAAATAGGTTGTCTTGCCACAAAAATATCCATAAAGACCTCAAAATTGAAATAAAAAACAAATTAGTTTTTTTGACTAATCCAAAATTGTATGATTTATATGATTCGGTATTTGGTTGTAATATACGTCTATCTAAAAAATCATATAAAAACTCTTTTAGTAATATATAGTAATTATAATAGTAAATGCAATTGTATTATTTCGCTAATTTGGTTTTATCCATAAATGTTATACACCTTTTATTGGCATATAGATTGCAATGGGAGGTGTAGCTAAATATGGAGAAGTTATGATAAAAGTAGCAACTATATATACCATTTTATTTCTCTCTCTTACTGTTTTTGGGGAAAATATTTCCGATGGAGTAGGAATAGATAAACTTAAATTTGCCAGATCCGTAAACAAGAGAGGTTTTTTTGCCAACTATAGTTTTGATATTGGCGATATAAAAAAATTTAATAAAGATAGTATTACATACAAAAATAGTTTCGGTTTTGCTTATGGTATAACAGATGGTGTTGATGTAGATGTTAATATCCCTTTTATCAATCTTTTAAGAAGACCTTATAACACATATTCGGGATTTGGAGATATTTCAATAGGAATAAAGTATAATCTAAACACAATAGGTTACAGTGTTAACAGTTCTTTTTACGGTAATTTAACTCTTCCAACGGGATATTCTCAAATAGATTCTTCTAATATAAAGAGAGTCTTTACCATTGGTAAAAAAGGTTATGAAGTTGGTTTTTTAATGGATTGGGGAAAAGATCTCTTTTCTGTTCATTTTAATCTTGCCTACTTTACAAAGGATAATTTTGTAAACGATAATCTTTATGATATGGGTTTTAATTATTCAATAGGTGCTAAGTACAGAGTTTTAAACTATTTTGATAGGAATCTCTTTGCTAAGTGGAGTTTTAGCACAACACATTGGCTTTACAATTTTCCCGAATATATAGATGGTTCTACCTATGTAGGATTAAGCAGTGATATCTATTCAGGTTTTAATCTTGAAATAGGATACAGATCTCAACTTTATGATAAGAGTGACGGGAGTCTGTTTTTAACTCTTTCCTATTCCGATTTTGGTTTGAAGAGAGAAAGCGTAGTAAAGCCTATTGATAGATATGAGCCAAAGGTAAAATTGGATCTTATAGAGTTTGAAGATGAGTCTTCTCTTAAAACATTAGGAAAAGTTACTGAATCTGTTAAGTCTAAGCTTGATCTTTTGGATGAGATAGAGTACAGAGTTTTGGCTCTTGATACAATAACTCTTTTTGATAATAGAGAGAGTGGTTTAGAGGTTTTGAAAAAAGAGGGTAGAGATATTGTTATTCAAGGAAGAGTTAACTACGCAGGGAAGGTAAAAGGAAGCTTTTTATGGATCCCTTTCATTATAGATATGCCTAGGGTTGGTTACAAAATTGTAGTGGATTTTATGGCTGTTGATATAGAGACAGGAGAAGTTCTCTACACCAATACTATTGAAGAGGTAGAGTATATAAATAATCCTGCTGTATTTCTTAGATATGAAGCTAAAAGTTCAGCAAACAGAATCTCCTTAATAGAGGAGAAGGGTTTAATTGAAAGAGTTAAGAGGGATATTTCAACTACAATGTTAAGAGAGATATATAGTAAGGTTGATTAGGAGTTGTTATGAAGATGGTTTTTAAATATTTAATCTATATTAGTATTGCAATATTTATTTTTTACTTAGGTTCTTGTACTCCAAACAGTTCAATAACAGGAGTAGATGATTCCATAGATGAAACCCTTTTGGGTCTTAAAATATGGTCACTTACTAAGGATACTTTTGCCGTTGTAGACAGTAACTCCTACATTGAGATAATTTCTGAGGTAAATTATAACAACTCACCTGTAAAGGACTCTACAAGGGTTACATTCTTCTCAAATATGGGTGAAATTGAGCAGGAAAAATTTACTGTTGACGGTCAAGCCATAACAAAACTTTATCCTAAGGATAGTGGTAACAACCTGCTTTCAGGAGATCTTAAAGTTGTAGCTTCTGTTGGCGAGAAGGTTTTTACCTATGACACATTGGATATATACTTAAAGCTTGAAAGCGGAATAAGTTTAAATAAACTGTTACCTTCAAATGGAGGGGATCTTATTGTTAGTGAGGGTGATTCTATACTTTTTTCAGCTTCTGCAACTACTGCAAACGGTATCTCTCCAAGTTATGTTTGGAAGCTTGATGGTAATGTTGTATCCACCGTAGAAAATTTTAATTTTAAAACAGATTTCAGAAATTATAGTTCAGGAAATTATGATCTTACTCTTGAAATTTCAGCTTCAGACTATATTCCCTTAGTGTATAGTTGGAATGTTAAGGTGCTTGATGTGGTACAGGGGATAGTTGTAAACTCATACTCCCCTTCAAACAATGATATAATAACAATTGATGAAGGAGAAGCGTTAAACTTTATGGTTGACGCTGTAGATCTTGACGGGAATACTCTCTCATATTGTTGGAAGCTTAACAATGAGATTGTATCAACAACCGATAGTTATAATTTTGTTACAAATTACAGTTCTGAAGGTAGTTACTCAATGATTTTAGAGCTATCTTCTTCAAAATCTACACAGCTTATAAACTGGAATATAATAGTAAATAATAAAAATCAGGAGATTATTGTTATTGAAATTTTACCTAATGATGGTGGAAATGTTTATATAGATGAGGGTGAAAATTGCCAATTTTCCATTAATGCAACAGATCCTGACGGAGATCCTTTAGCCTATGAGTGGAGTGTTGATGGTTTAAATGTATCTACTGCAAATAATTACAACTTTGAAACAGCTTTCCTTCCTGAAAATGGTTATAGTGCAGGTGTTTATCAACTTAATCTCAAAGCTACAGATATTAGTGGAGATGAAAATAGTGTAACCAATTTTTTATGGTACATTAATGTAAAAAATGTAGATAGAGATATAGTAGTAAATCAGTTACTTCCGGGAGAAAGTGGTACCGTTTATGAAATATTTGAGGGAGATTCCTTAAAATTTTTGGCAGATGCTTTTGATCCTGATGGAAATAATTTAGGCTATAAGTGGAAACTTGATGGATCAGAAATTTCGATAGAGGATAATTTCTACTATAAACCTGATTACACCTCTGCGGGTGGTCATATTGTTACTTTAGAGCTTACAGATGAGGAGAGGTTTGAAAGTTTAAGATTGGATAGAGATAGAGTAAAATCTAAAAACAATATTTTCTTTTATTGGAATGTAAATGTTATGGAAAAGAATGCCCCTATAGAGGTAAATTACATATCTCCAACACCGGGAGATCTTGTTATAAATGAGGGTGAATCCATAAACTTTTTGATAGATGCTTACGATCCTGAGGGTAATGAACTTTCATACAAGTGGAAGATAAACGGAGGCGAGATTGTTTCTCTTTCTTCAAGCTATCAATTTATTACAGATTTTAATTCAAGTGGATCTTATGCTATATCTCTAAATGTTAGTGATGGAGATGGTTCTGAACTGTTCTACTTATGGAGTGTTTTAGTAAATGATGCTGACACCCCTATTATAGTAACAACTATTACTCCTGAACCTTGCGATTGTGTAGAGATGTATGAGGGTGAAAGTAAAAACTTCTCAATAGATGCCTATGATCCTGACGGTAACGAACTTACATACTTGTGGAAATTTGATGATAACTTTGTTTCAATGAACAGTAGTTGGGATTATGTTTCCGATTACAATAGTAGTGGAGATCATCAGCTTAAACTTACTGTTTCAGATAATAATGGTAAAAATACTCTTAGCTATGTTTGGGAGATAAATGTTATAAATGTTGATAGAGAGATTGTTGTAAATCAGATTGTTCCTTCAGAGGGTGGAGATCTAAATATATTTGAGAGTGACAGTATATCATTTAGTATAGATGCCTACGATCCTGACGGTAACGATCTTTCATACTCTTGGAAATTAAACAATAGTGAAGTTTCCATAACAGATAGCTATAAGTTTTATACAGACTACAATAGTAGTGGAACATACTTTGTATCACTTGATGTTATAGATGGATTTGGAAAGAGTGAACTTTCATATAACTGGAGTGTAGTTGTAAATGATCAAAGTACAAATGTTTCGGTTCTTTCAATAACACCTTCAACAGGCGGTAATTTAACAACAGAGGAAAACTCTCCAATAAACTTTAATATTTCAGCTGTTGATCCTACAGGTGAGGGGCTTAACTATAGCTATATACTTGATAATATTGAGGTTAGTACAGATAGTAGTTACCAATTTAATACGGACTATGAGGGAGCAGGTGAATATGAGCTTAAACTTAAAGTTTGGAATAGCTTTACTAAGGATGAGGTCAATTATCAGTGGAGTATTACTGTATTTGATGTAGATAGACCTGTTGTAGTGAACTCTATACTTCCTTCCGGAAGTGGGTCTATAAGTTTGGTTGAGGAGGAAAGTTTAACATTTTCTGTTGATGCTTATGATCCTGATGGTAACCCTCTTACATATATTTGGTTATTTGATGAAAATATTGTTTCAACCTCAAATAGTTTTAACTATGTAACAAACTACAATAGTAGTGGTAATCACAACTTAAAGCTTACAATTGATGATGGTTACGGATCAAAATCTATAGTTGAGTATGAGTGGGAAATTAGTGTAGCTAATGTAAATAGACCTATTGTAGTAAATTCAGTACTACCAACAGATGGTGGTAATTTAAGTATAAATCAAAATGAGAGTATAAACTTTAGTATAGATGCCTACGATCCTGATGGTAATGATCTTTCATACTCTTGGCTTTTAAACAATGTAATGGTTTCTTCAAGTAGCAGCTATCTGTTTACTACAGATCAAAGTTCTATAGATTCATACTCTGTTGAGCTTATTGTATCTGATGGGGATGGAAGCTTAATAAACAAGAGTTGGAACATTAACATGATTGAGAACTCTATTGTAGTAAATGAGGTTTTACCTTCTTCAGGAGGCAGTTATACCATTTGGGAGAGTGAGAGTATAGATTTTAGCGTAGATGCGTTTAATCCCAATGGAGATCCTTTAGAGTATGAGTGGATACTTGAAGGAGAGGTTGTTTCTAACGATAGTAGCTATCAATTTACTACTACTACAAATTCAAGTGGAAACTACTCTTTAGGTCTAAAAATTAGTTCAGAGGGTTCAACTATATTTTATAGCTGGGATATTATGGTAAAAGATCTTGATCAACATATTGTTGTAAATCAGGTAATTCCTTCACCGGGGGGAATTTATATCATGGAACAATATTCATCAGAAGAGTTTAGTATAGATGCTTATGATCCTGATGGTAACTCTCTATACTATATATGGAAGCTTAATGGAGAAGATGTAAGTATAAGTAATAGTTATAGTTTAACAGCTTTTGAAGCGGGAAATTATATCTTAGAACTTAGAGTTACTGATGGAATTACAAAAAATGAGATTCAATATATTTGGAATATTGAAATTGTGGCACAGGATTAGCATTAAATAGTTACAGAGTTTTTCCTCTATCTTTTAGGGAGAAACTATATAACGGTAAGTTTGACATATAAGAATAGATTTCTAATGCCCATAGATGTAAGAAATCTATAAAAATTAAAAAAAAGAGAAAAATTAATTAAAGTCATTAGCAAAACTGTCGATAATAAACCTAGATAGTTGAAAAAAGCTATTTGATATAACCGGAGAAAAGAATGGCAAACTGGGAACTTCTCTATCAAAGCCATAGATTATTTTGGCATGAGCAACCAACTAATCAATTAAAATGTCAGATAGAGAGACTCAAGGGAAAGAGTATAACATTTTCTAATTAGGAGCATGGGAATTACCGGAAATGAGCAGCCGGAAATGACCGAAAACATGGGCACAAGCGGATTTTCCGCAAGAAATGGAAGTAAAATTAAATTATGGAGTAAATCATGAAAAAGTTGGTGACTATCCTTCTTGCAGTATTTATGACCGCGGCCTACTCCGCTACAACAATTTCCGGCGGTGAGGTAGCAGGTATATGGAATGCTGCCGGATCGCCATATAATGTGCAAGGGGAGATTCTTGTTCCGGATGGTCAGAAACTAACTCTGGATGCTACCGGTGGTCCTATCGTTGTAAATTTTGAGGGACATTATAAACTTAATGTTCAAGGTGTTTTGGAAACAAATGGAACATCTTCTACTAATACGGTAACATTCACTCGTTCAGATGACCAAGCCACCGGATGGGGTGGAATTAGATTTATCCACACAGATCAAGGAAACAATACAACATCTTCACTTGAGCATATTATAGTTGAGTATGGTAATGCAAATGGTATAGATTGGGATAACTACGGTGGTGGTATTTTTATAAATCCTACTTCTAAAGTTACTATAAAAAAATCAGAAATAAGAAATTGTACTGCTGCTTATGATGGTGGTGGTATATATACAACATCAACTTGGGATGGTGGTCTAATTTCCGGAACTATTGTAAAAAACTGTACTGCTTTGGGTAATGGAACTACCGGTGGTAACGGTGGTGGTATATATTTAGGACTTTCAGCAGAAACAGATGTTGTTGGTGTCGAGCTTATGGAAAATAAGGCAACATCTTCCACTTATGGTGGTAATGGTGGTGGAATCTACCTATACAAGGTAAAAGATGGTACTGAACTTAAGAGTGTTGCAATTGCTAAGAATAGTGCAAAAAATGGTGGAGGTATCTTTTCCTACAGTTCAGAACTTGTATATTCAAATTTAACTGTTGCAGATAATACAGCCAGTGGAAACGGTGGTGGTATAGCTGTTTTTGAAACAAATAATGAATTTATTACAGGTTCAATTTTTTGGGGAAATAGTGCCGGAGGTTCAGGAGCTCAATGGTATGAAACTGTTGATTTAAGTTCTACTAAAGATTTTAACTTCCGTTATTCAATGGTTCAAGGTGGCTCTTTTGGATTTACTCCAATAGCACCTGCTGATCCTAAATTTGATACAGATGGAGATAAGCCTTACGCGTTGACATTTGAATCTCCAAGAGAGCTTTTTGATGTTTCTTTTGGTGATAGTACAGCAACAGGATTTGGATCTGTTACCGGTAGTATAGATCTTACATCAATTGCAGGAATTACTTACTCAGGAGGTAATAATTTATTTGATGTTGCTGTTAATGGTGGAGCTCCTATTAGGGTAACTATTCCAAGTGATGTAATAGGAGCCACAGCAAACAATTATGCTTCTATATGGAATGGTGCTCTCACTACTGCATCGGTAGATTCAATTAGAGCGGAAGCTTTCGGAAACTATCTTTCTTTAAAATCTATTAGAGTAAAAGATAAAGGTAAAAACTATTTCACTATTACTCAACCCGATGTTAATGGAGCTTTAGATGGTGTTGGTATAGCAGCCGGAACCTACTCTGATAAGGTTGCCGTTGGTTCTTTTGATGCTTCTGGTAATACAAGAGTTGTTGATGCTTCTGGTAATAGCAATCCTGATCTTGGAGCTTATGAGTATCAAATCGCTTTACCTTCTGCAAATAAACCAAATTTTGTAGCAACTAATGCTACTGCAAAAGGTAGTGTAAATATTTCAGGTGGTATTAATTATTCTGGGGCTAATAATGCAAAGGTAAGAGTTAGTTATAATAATAGCAATGTTTCAGAAGCTACTCTAGATGCTAATTGTACAGGAGGTGCAGCTGTTGCCAATGAGTGGAATACCAAGATAGATTTTCTTCCTACTGGAGATGTTATTAATTTTGCTTATACTTCAAATAACCTAACTCTTACAGCAAATGCAGCTGGTTCTAATTACTTTAGAGTTACAGAACCTCACCAACAAGAGGTTAATGCTCTTACGGGTGTAGGTGTTTCATCTGGAACTTATGCAGGTCTAAATGCAACAGTTTCCGGAGAAGAGGGAATGGCTGAAATTCATACTTATGAGGGTGAATTGTTAGAAGTTAAGCTTTCAGCTACTGATGGAGATACAGAAACAGTTCTTATTACAGACTCACTAGGTCTTGATACTGCTCTTGGAATGGCTCTTACTACTACAACAGCAGCTAATACTGTTGAGCAAACTTTTAGTTGGACTCCTGCTTACGATACTGTTGATAAGACTACAGGAACTATTACAAAAACTGTTGTTTTAAAAGCTTATGAAACTTCTGGTAATTATCATCAAGAAGGTATTTATACTCTTAATATTGTAGTTCATGATAAAGATCAGGTGTTAGCTCCTGCTACAGTTACACCTAATGCCAATACTTCGGCTACTCCTATATCTGTATCTAAAGGAGTTCCTTTCCCTATAACATTTAATGGTGTTGATCCTGATGGAGAAACTTTAAGTTGTGTTTGGAGCGAAGGTCCTAATACTTCAAATCTTGTAGTACTACCTAATGATTCAACAACAACTTTAAACTACTCTCCTACAGAACTTGGTGAAAGAGTTGTTAGATTAAATGTTACAGATAATTATACCAGAGATGCACTTGAGTTCACATGGTATTTCCAAGTTATGCCTCAAGGTTGGTCTGTTACTAATACCGGTAACAATATGACAGTTATTTTTGAGCGTGAAGATCTTTCAGGATTAACAGCAACAACCGGAGCTGATGAAGGAGATTATATTGCTGCTTTCTTCAATGATGGTGGAGTGTTGAAATGTGGTGGATTTGGTGTATTACCTGATCTTGGAGGAAGTGATGACTTCTCATTAACCGTTTGGGGTGATGATACAGGTACTCCTGAAAAGGATGGATTTGATGTTGGAGAGCCTTTAGAGTTTAGACTCTACAATGTAGAAGGTCCGGCTTTCTATAAACTTATAATAAATAACTATAATGCTGTAAACAATACTCCTTATACCGATAATGATGGGTTATACGGTATAGATGATATTGAAGGTTCTGATCTTAATGATACTCCTGGTGATCTTACTGCTCTTGAAATTTTAAATGAGATGATGCCACTTAGAAAAAACTGGAGCATTGTATCTTCTTACATTGTATTTGATAGTCCTTCAATGGAGAATATTTTCTCATCTGTTTCAGACAAGCTTATTATTGCTAAAAATAATGCAGGTGATATCTACTCTCCAATCTATGGTGTTGATCAGATAAATGTTTGGAATATTACTGAAGGTTACAAGGTTAAGATGGTTAGTGCTGACTCTATCCCTGTTGTAGGTGTAAGAACAGCTTTTGGTACAGATGGAACTACAGGTCAAAGAATACCTGTTCTTGAAGGTTGGAATATGTTCCCATTCTATGGAGAAAAAGGTGATAAAATTACAGATATGTTCTATAATGGAGGAGCCCATCTTGTTTATTCATCAGACTCTGGTAATCTAAATATGACAGGAAATGCAGGAGATAATCATATTGAGCTTATGAAGAATCAAGACGGTATTGTTTGGGTTCCGGGATCTGTTGATGATCTAGATTCTATGAAAGTTTGGCAAGGTTATCAAACATATATAAACCCTACTTACACAGGTGGAGAAACCTTTGCTTATGGTAATAACACTACAAAGGAAAGCTTCTTCCAAAATGTAGATAGCTACATTGCAGAACTACCTAAACCAAAAACTGTTTCTAACCTACATTGGAATGAAAAACTAAATACTGGTAATAATGCTACTATTATTATACTTGCAGAAGCTTTATCTGACAAAATTAGTGAAGGTGATGAGGTTGCAGCATTTGATAGTGAAGGAAATTTTGTAGGATCAGCAGTTTTCACCGGTGGTAATCTTGGTTTGACTATTTGGGGAGACAATCTAATGACTACAAATGTTGTTGATGGTCTTGAACTTGGCGAGGAGTACTCATTGAGAGCTTACAGATATTCAGAAGATAATGAATACTCTCTTCTAGGTTTCACTTTTGCAAAAGGAAGTAAAACTTATGTTGAGGATGGTATAAATGTAATCTCTGAAATAAATTTTATTGAGCAATTTACTTCTCTTGGTGAGATAGTTCCTAGGAGTACAGCTCTTTACCAAAACTATCCTAACCCGTTCAACCCTACTACAACTATAAACTTTGATCTTGCTAAAGATTCATTTGTTAAGTTGGCAGTTTACAACCATGCAGGACAGCTTGTTAAGGAACTTATCAATAGTAACTTAAAAGCAGGTACTCTAAGCGTAACTTGGGATGGTACCGATAACTCAGGAATGCAAGTTTCCGCAGGTGTTTATTTCTACAGAATGAGCACTGATAAATTCACAAGTGTGAAAAAAGCTATTATGGTTAAATAATATTTTAACCTTAATCAGATAAAAAAGCCCGAATTATTCGGGCTTTTTTTATTGTAATAAGTTTATTTTAAAATAGATTTGTCTAGGGAATTTTATCTTTAATTTTTATATTAAACCGAGGTTTGTTTTATATTTTAAAATTATACCATTATTAATTTTATAAGTAAAAAAATCAACTAAGGAGTTTGGGTGAACAATAATGATATTTTTAGAAGAGTAAGATATATTTTTGATCTGAGTGATTATGATGTTATTGATATTTTTAAACTTGCAGATTGTAAAGTTAGTAGAGCTGAAGTTATTTCATGGTTGAAACGAGATGATGATGAGAGCTTTATTTCTATGAGAGATTCTTCTTTATCAACCTTTTTAAACGGTTTTATTGCCTTAAAGAGAGGAAAAAGAGAGGGAGTTAGAGTTGTTTCTGAAAAGAGCTTAAATAATAATATAATACTTAGAAAGTTTAAAATAGCTCTAGAGCTCAAAGATGAAGATATTGTTAAAATTTTATTTGAAGCGGATTTTAATTTTAGTAAGCATGAAGTGAATGCACTCTTTAGAAAAAAAGGTCATAAACATTATAGGGATTGTAAAGATCAAATATTAAGGAATTTTTTAAAAGGTCTCCAATTAATCTATAGAGATAAAAAATAGTTTTCTAAAACAGATCTACTTACAGGTTGTTCAATGATTAAAATAGGTAAGAAGTTTGGAAAAAATTGTAGAAACCCAATACTTGAGAGTATATCTGACGGTGTTTTTACGGTTGATAGCGAATGGAAAATAACATACTTCAACAGAGCTGCCGAAAATATTCTTTCTATAAATAGGGAAGATGCCATTGGTCAACTTTGTTCTGAGGTGTTTAAATCTTCTATGTGTGAAATGGGTTGTCCTTTAAAGGAAACTTTAGATAGTGGTGATCCTGTTATAAATAGGGGTTGCTACATTATAAGCAATACAGGTAGAAAAATACCAATATCTGTATCCACAGCCGTTTTGAGAGATAAGAGTGGAAATATAATAGGGGGAGCCGAAACATTTAGAGATCTTTCAGAACTTGAAAAAATAAAAAAAGAGAGGATTTCAAGATATTCAATAGGTAATTTTATTTCACACAGTAAAATAATGAGCGATGTTTTAGATCTTGCAAAAGCTGTTGCAAATACTCCAACAACAGTACTAATTGAGGGAGAGACAGGAACAGGGAAAGAGGTTCTTGCAAGAGCAATACACTCCTTTAGCAACAGATCAAATAAACCTTTTATTGGAGTTAATTGTGGTGCTCTACCGGAAAATCTTTTGGAATCAGAACTTTTTGGCTTTAAAAAGGGAGCTTTTACCGGAGCAAACAGAGACAAGAAGGGTAGATTTTCTCTGGCAAAGGGTGGAACTATATTTTTAGATGAGATAGGAGAGCTTTCTTTAAATCTTCAAGTCAAACTTTTAAGGGTTTTACAAGAGAGGGTGTTTGAACCTCTTGGTAGTGAAAAATCTGAAAAATGTGAAGCAAGGATAATAGCTGCAACCCATAGAAATCTGAAAGAGTTGATCTCTTTAGGAAAGTTTAGACAAGATCTATACTATAGAATTAATGTTGTAAATCTTTCAATACCTCCTCTAAACTTACGAAAAGATGATATTCCTGTTTTAATAGAACACTTTATAGATAAGTTTAATAATCTATTTGGTAAAAATATTTTAGGTGTTGAAAAAGATGTTTACGGTTTACTTCTTTCTTATGAATGGCCGGGGAATGTAAGAGAGTTGGAAAATGTAATTGAAAGAACCTTTGTTGTTTGTAATAGGGATAAAATAGGTGTTTCAGATCTCCCTTTAGAGTTTGGAGTTTCTTCAAAAACTGAAAACAGTGAAGGTATCAGATTGTTAAACAGAGTTAATGAGAGAGAGATAATTTTAAGCTCTATTGCTAAGAATGGAGGAAATATTTCCAAAGTAGCAGGAGAGTTAAAAATTCATAAAAGTACTCTTTACAGAAAAATAAAAAGACTCGGAATAATCTTGGGTAATTAATTAAATAATCTATTTGCTTTTTGATCTTTATAAAACTATCATATTTCTTGGTCAAACTAAATCTAACAATATGAGGTAAAAAATATGAAGTATACAATTGTAATATTGTTGTTTTTATCAACTCTCTTTTCATCTCAATATAAAATTGATAACGGAAAGGGTTATTACAAAAGTAAATCCGGTAAATTTTCTCTTGAGATTGAGTACTTAAAGAAGAGTGATGAGTTTAAATTTTCACTTATTGGTAAAACAGATGGTTGGATCTCCATAGGTTTTGGTCAAGAGAGAAAAATGAAAGATGGAGAGATCTATATTGGTTTTGTTAAAGATGGAAAGGTGTATTTTGAGCATCATTATGGAACATCTTCCGTTTCACATAAGAAAATTAAGGATTTTAATAACTTTAAGGTTTTGGAATTTGAAAAGAAAGACAAGTTTACAAAGATAGTTTTTAAAAGATCTGCTTCAAATTATGACAAAGATTTTCAGAAGAAACTGAAGAGTGGTGATGAAATAAACTTCATGTATGCAATAGGAAGAAAGCCAAACTTTAGGCTTATTCACAGTGAGAGAGGATCTGAAAAGATCAAGCTTCCGTAACCTTCTGTTTTCCTATCAATTCTGTATTGTTGGGATATTCATATTTTCTTAAATGGATACTAATTACAGGTAATGGATAAAATCAACTCTTTCTACTTTCGGCTTCTCATTACTATAGTCCAACTTGAGTTCGCCATAAAAAGTTTATAGATTTTGATAAAAATCTTAAAACTTTTCCCGGACTGATTGATAAAGTTGTATGTAGTATTCTATTTATTATGCGAAATATTAGATGAAGGATTATGTCGAACTCGGGTTAATTTGTACATTTTAACTAAAAAAGGCAGGTTCAACCTGCCTTTTATATATCTCTATAAAAACTTTACTACACTTTTAACACTTATCACTCTTAACTATCAACTTTTTATGGTAAAAGTAACAATCCATATTTAGATTTTATTAAAAAAGATCGTAAACACAGAATTAAGTAAGTTTGTATTTTTTTAGTTTTAAAGGAATTGTCCCAGTATCAATAATAAAATTAAAGCTATGAACAGAGCTCCACCAACTTTTAACATTGTGTTGTTTGCTGATCTAATCTCTTTTTCAGTTATATTTTTCTTTTTTTTATTTTTTCTGTTTTTTCTACCCATTTTAATCTACCCTAAATTAAATATAGTTAAACTTAAGATTAGTTGTTTCTGTTGATATTTACACTCAAAGATAATTACCTGCCCGGTTCAATCTAGCATGACTATCTTAAATAAATATATCAAGCTTCTGCAAAATTTTCTACTCATAAAGAAAACACTATAATTTAGTTTCAAATATACAATAAATCAAATAAATCTAATGCTAATTTAACTTATTTTACGGTTTTTCTAAAGATAAGAATAAAAGAATTGCAAAAAAAAGAGGTTTTTATTATATTTTGCATTCGTTGTGAAGTTATAAGAAAACAAATGATAATGGAGTAGGTCAAATGAAGAGAACATATCAACCTTCTAACAGAAAGAGAAAAAATAAGCACGGATTTAGATCAAGAATGTCTACTAAAAATGGTAGAAAAGTTCTTGCCAGAAGAAGAAAAGATGGTAGAAAAAAACTTACTGTTTCTTCTGAATTTTCTTCAAGAAAGTAAGAAGGTAGATCTTGGAAAAATGTTCCTATAAACTGTTATATACAGGAGAAAAGCTTCCAAGATCTGTTCTGCTTAAATCTAGAGTTGATATAAAAACCCTTTTGGGTAAGGGTAAAAGATTTAAGTCAGGAAGTGTAACGATAACGCTATATAGAGTTTCTAAGGAAAGCAACTTTAAAGTTGCTTTCTTAGTTAGTAAGAAGTTGGGTAAAAAAGCCTGGCTTAGGAATAGGGTTAAAAGGTGGTTAAGAGAGCTTTTTAGAAAAAGTAAGTCTTCTTTTCCGAGGGGGTATCACATTGCTGTTAGTGTACGAAGACCTTATGTTGGTTTGAGGTATAATGACCTTAAGAAAGATTATAACGAACTTATTACCGGTGAGGAGTTTACTGATTTTTTTGATTAAATTATATCAAAAAGCTATAAATCCTCTAACTATTAGTGGGAAGTGCCCTTTTTCCCCTACATGTTCCAACTATTCTATTGAATCAATACAAAAATATGGTAGTTTTAAAGGTGTTGTTTTATCCATTTTTAGGATAGTTAGATGCAACCCTTTTAATAAAGGCTTCTATGATCCCCCGGAAAACTGGGCAACTAAATTAAAATTTAAGAAAGTGAAATCCAATGGATAAAAACAGTATAATAGGTTTTGTGTTAATTGCACTTGTAATGATTTTTTCTTCATATTTTTTCCAACCTCCGGAAAATTCGGAAAACTCTGCTATAGAAAAAGTGGCGATGGAAAATGATAGTATAGTTTCCGGTGAAACAAACAACTCTTTTAATGAAAGAAACAATATTACCATTAATAAAAACTCTGAGCTTATTCCTCAAGAAGAGATTAGGGAATCAGAGATTGTTGTTGAAAATGATCTTTTCATTGGCAAATTCTCATCTAAAGGTGGAGCTGTTACAAGCTTTGAACTTAAAAAGTTTAAAAGTAGGGAGGATGAAAATAAGGGGGTAAACCTTGTTCATCCTGAAGGTAGAAATCTTATAACAAAGATTGAATTAACCGATGGTCAACTTTTGGAAAATCTAAACTATAGAGTCAGTAACGAAAATATCACTCTTTCCGGAACTGACTCAAAAGAGATTGTTTTTGAAGCTTTAGACAGTGAGGGTAATATCCTTTACAAGAAAATATACAAATTCTACGGTGATAAATATAATTTTGATGTTAAGGTTGAGCCTGTTTCCATTAAAGGTTTAATTAAAGAGGGTGGAGTTTCAATTTTATGGCCTGATGGAATGAATTTTACTGAAGTTTCCAAAGATGGCAAAAATCTTAATGGAGAAGAGTGGTTTTTGAATTCATACTGTTATGATTCAGAAGGTGAATTAACAGAGTTTAACAACAGTGATGAAGCTGAGGTTAGCGGTAAATTTTTATGGGGTGCTACCAGAAGTAAATATTTTGAAACCTTTATCTATGCTAAAACTCCAAAATTTGATAACTTTACAACATACAGAGCACCTGAGGGGATAAACTATCTTGAAGAAAAATACTCCTCTATAGGTTTTGAAATTGGATATAGAGATAATGATAATATTGAGTTTTCCGTTTATTCAGGTCCTATGGAATATGATCTTTTTAAGGAGTACGGTTTAGATTTCCAAAGTACTCTAAATTGGGGCTGGGATATTGTAAGACCTTTCTCATGGCTAGTTTTAAAATCTATTAAACTATTTCATCCTATAATTCCTAATTATGGTTGGCTTATTATATTTTTATCCCTCATTATAAATGCACTTCTTCTACCGTTCAATATTAAGGCTTTTAAGTCCACGGTAGCAATGAAGAAGATTCAGCCTTATGTAAAAGAGGTTAAGGAAAAGTTTCCGGGAGATTTACAGAGACAGCAACAGGAAACAATGGCACTTTATAAAAAGCATGGTGTAAACCCTTTTGGTTCATGCCTTCCAAGTCTTTTACCTATGCCTATTCTATATGGATTTTTCATTGTTTTCAGATCTACAATAGATATTAGAGATCAAGGATTTGCTCTTTGGCTTACAGACCTTTCACTTCCGGAGGTATTTATTACATTACCTTTTAATATACCTCTTTATGGCGGTCATATTGGTCTCTTGCCTTTGATAATGGCTGTTTTCTCATATCTTCAAATGAAAGATACGATTACAGATCCAAACCAAAAAATGATGGCATATATGATGCCTGCAATGCTTTTGATATTTTTTAATAATTTTGCATCCGGTCTTATCTTATATTATACTGTAGGTACTATATTTAGATACTTTCAACAGCTTTTTACAAAAAAAAGTTTGGCAAAGGGGTAGATTGATGGATATAAAGAAAAGATTGATAGAAGAAAAAAATATTGTTGACAATGAATTACATTCTGTTACAGGACCTTTAAAACCGGAGATACTTTATGATCCTGTAAAATATGCTGTCAGCATGGGAGGAAAAAGGTTGCGACCTATTCTTTCCAGAATGATAAATAGAATGGTTGGAGGGAGTGAAGAGTTTATAAAGCACCCCTCTCTGGCTATTGAGCTATTTCATAATTTTACTCTCATCCACGATGATATTATGGATAATGATGATCTTAGAAGAGGTGCTGAGACTGTTCATAAAAAATGGGATGTTTCAACAGGTATTCTTTCAGGTGATGGTATAATTGGTCTTGCCTATGAAACTTTAATGATAAAACCTTACGAAAGAATGATTGAGGTTATAAAGGTTTTTACCAGAGGTGTTATAGAGGTTTGTGAAGGACAGGCTTACGATAAAGAGTTTGAGAGTAGAGATGATGTTGTTCTTGATGAGTATCTTGTTATGATATATAAAAAAACTGCCGCACTTTTAAAGGTTTCCTCCGAAATTGGTTCTATTGTGGGTAACGGGGATAAAGAAACAACAAAATTGTGTGGTGATTATGGAGAGGCAATAGGTATGGCTTTCCAAATACAAGATGATCTTTTGGATATTACTGCTGATGAAGCCAAACTTGGTAAAACTTTTGGCAGTGATACTTGTGAAGGTAAAAAAACTTTTCTTTATATAAAAGCTATGGAAAAGCTCAAAGGTCAAGATAGAGAGAGATATTTGGAGCTTATAAAAAAAGATGGTAACACTCTAAGTGAGATTATTGAAGTGAAAGATATTTATACTAATAGTGGAGTAATTGAGGATACTATTTCCGAGATAAAATTTTGGATAAATAAAGCTTATCTTACTTTAAAAGAGCTCAGTAAAAATTTTGATACAGAAGAACTGGAGCAGTTTACTGATTATCTTTTAAATAGAGATTACTAAGAATGGAGATTCCGAATGGGAGCATTAAACCTATTAGATAGCCTTAAAAAATTTCTTCCAAATAACACATCAAATAAGTTGCTTAAAAGTGATTTTTTGTATATTGAGAGAGGCTGTGTTGCATATATAAGGTTTAAAGGTATATACGAAATATTTAAAAATCTTATGAATGAGGATAATTTTGAAGAGAAGTTTCAATCTATTCTCAATATGATTCTGGATAGATTTATAAAAAAAGCTTATGCTCATGGTGGTGTTATTTTTAAATTTGATACTGAATTTATTAGTCTCTTTTTTGATAAAAGTTTAATGAATAAAGAGGATAATGAGATCTTTCTAAGTGCAAGTAAATGTGTTTTGGATCTTGAGGAGGAGTATAAGAGAATATATGAGGAGTTAAACAGCAAGTATGGTTGGAATATTAAACCGTTTTTTACTGCTGGGCTTAAACTTGGTAACTTTATAGATCTTATAATTGGTTCTGACAAGAGAAAAGACAGGGTGCTTGTAGGTCCAAATGCTAAGCTTGCCGTTGAACTTTCTTTTACATTAAAGAATGGTGGAATTGCAATCTCTCCGGAAGATAATAAGGCATTTAAAACATATCTTCAATCCAATAAGAGGGGTGATGCTTATGTTCTAAAAGGTCTTAAGGCTGATGTAGAGGAGTTTAGACTCCCTTTAGATGATTACCTAAATCTTAAAACCTCTATAATGAAATCCTTTATTCCGGTTATACTGTTTAAGAAGTTAAAGAAAGATCCGTCAGATCAATTTTTGGATTACAAAAAGGGTTATGTAATAAATCTTGAACTATTTGGTTTGCATAAAAAAGCGGAAGATTTTTTAAGAGAATATCCTCAGATTGATGATGATAGTGAAAAAAAGATCTACTTAGATGAATTTTATTTTGGTATAAATAAGCTTTTTAAGAAGATTTCTAAATTAATAACAAATTATGATGGTTCTATAAATAAAGTTGGTCTTTCAAAGTATGGTTTGAAAATTTTATTTACTTTTTCAATGCCGGATGATTTTGAAAATGATTCAACAAACAGAGATGTTTGTATTGAAGAGATAACAAAGATAGTATCATCTTTTAAAAATTATAAGTATAAGGTTGTCCATTTTGAGGATAATCTTTTTGGTTCTATTGTTGGTAATAGTGAAAGAAGTAACTATATAGTGGCTTCTCCTCTAATGCCTCTAATTGAAAACGCTTTAGATCAAATTGATGATTTTTGTGTAGTTGAGATACATGAAGGAAAAAATGTTAAGGATTGCATAAAGGGTGAAGCTTTATCAAAAGTGGTAAAGGGCATTGAGAGTAGTAATAAGGAGCTTAAAGCCATACCTAAAAAAATTAGCTTAAGCGGTTTGCATAATCATAAGGTTATTGGTAGAAATAAGGAGATAATAACTCTCAATAAATTGTTTAGAGAGGGTGGAAAAATTGTTACTGTAGCCGGAGAGTATGGTAGTGGTAAAACAAGACTTGTTGAAGAGATAATAAAGAGAATGGAGAATGAAAACTTCTCTGTTGTTCAGGCAAAGGTTGAAAATAGAGACAATATTATAGATCTTTTTAAGCTTATTATTGAAGAGTATTCAGGAGTTAACTTAATAGATAGTAGAGAAACTATTGAAAAAAAGCTTAATAGTTACTTTTCTGATCTAATAAAGGATTGTCCTGAAGATTTTGAAAAAAGATTGTTTTCTGAAAAACTTTTTATCCTTTACAAGATTTTCTACAACATAGATATTGATGGCTCACCTTATAAGATTCTTTCTCCAAGATTAAGATTAGAGAATCTGAAGGAAGCTCTTTCTCTATTTATAATAATGTGTTACTACAGGTTTAATCAAGATAAGAAGGGTGTTGTTTTTATTTTTGATGATATTGATAACCTGAAACATGAAGAGAAAGAACTTTTACAATATGTTATTCAATACAGTATTTCACATCTTGTTGAAAAGGGAAACAGGAGAAACAAAAAAGGTGGTGTAAATAAAATATCATTTATGGTTACCCACCATATAAATTCTGAACTTAACTTTAACATTTTCTTAAAGCCTATTAGAATAGATCTTTCTCCTTTAAAGAAGGATACAATGAGACTCCTTCTTAAAGAGGTAGTTTCCGGTAAAAAACTTCCTTCTGAAATAGAGAAAGTTATCTTTAAAAGATCTGAAGGCAATCCTTTCTATTTGGAGCAATATTTTAGGTTTATATTTGAAAGTGGATTTATAAGAGAGAAGGATAGTGAACTTGAGAAAACAAGAAGCTATAGAAAGAAAGATATACATGAAGATATTAAGGATATCGTAAGGACTAATCTTAGTAAAATTGAGCCTAAACTTTTAAAAATATTACAAGCTGCAGCAATAACAGGCGTTAAATTTGATTCTAATCTAATAAAGGAGTATTACCCTGATTATTCCTATGATGATTTTAAGAAAGTTTCTAACTACAGTTATATAAAAAAATATTTTAATCAAGAGGATTGGTATGTATTCTCTCACCCTATAATATCTGATGTTTTATATGATATGATGGATTTAGAGGAGAGGAAAAAGTTACATAATAACATTGGTGAACTTCTTGAAAAGATGGGGAAGATAAATCAAATTCTTCACTCAAATTGGATGGGCTACCATTTTTTCTGTGGAGATAACAAAGAAAAGGCATTAAAATATCTTGAAATTGCTTATAATGATGCTAGAGAAAAACATTTTATTGAAGCTTCTTTTAGAAACTTGGAAAGTTATCTAAACTTTTTTGATGAAGGTTTAGAGAAAGATAAGTTGATGCTCGAAAAGGTAGTGCTTCTGTATGAAATGGGAGAAAATTCAAAAGCTGAAGATATTGCAAATAGTTTAGTTGAGAAGTATAGAGAGAGCAATAATATATCTTTTTTGATTGATACTCTTCTTGTTGTTTTAAAATTTACTTTTGAAACAGCTCCAAAAAAGAGAATAAAAGATATAGTTGATCTTTTAGGTAAGGATATTGAGACTCTTGATGATAGTGATTTCAGAAGAGCTAAATATTATAAGTATTGTGGAAAACTTTTGCAAAAAGATGGTAAGTTTAAAGAGTCTATAAAGGTTATTGAAAAAGGTATAAAGTCTTCAAAAACATCTTCTAAAGAGTTCTATTGTGAAATGATAAACTTCTTGGCTGAAACCTATGAAAAACTCTATGATTTTAAGAAAGGAATTAAACTCTTAGAGGATAATATAGAGAATACAAAAAATATAAAGAGTCTAAAATATCAGAGTATCTTTTTAGGTAATCTTGGTAAGTTATACTATAAAGAAGGTCAAGTAAAAAAATCTATTAAATATTACAATGAAGCTTTAGAGATTACCTCTACTCTTTCCTTAAAGAGGATAGAAGGTATGTTGGCTGCTCAACTGGCAAATATCTATTTAGAAATAAGAGATTTAGCAAAGTCACAGATTAATTTAGAAAGATCTTTAAAAATATACAGAGCTTTAAGTGATATTAAAGAATCAAGCTATAGATTATCGGATTATGGTGAGTTGTTTTTGTGCCAAAACAATCTTATTGAAGCTGAGAAGTGTTTTAATAGAGCTCAGAAAAGTGCAAAGGAGATAGATAGTAGTACAGCAAGAGCTTATGCTCTTACAAATTTTGGCAGATTGAACAGTTTTAAGAGAAACTATATTGAGGCTGAAAACTATTTTAAAGAAGCTATTAATATCTTTAAAGAGAAGAAACTTTATAAAAGAATGAGTATGGTTTATTTCTATTTTGCTGAAATGTACCATAAAAAGATAGAATATCATTTGGATCAAAACTCAACAATTGTAAGTAGTAAATTTGACTCCTCCTCAGATGATGAGATCTTGATTGAGGAACTTGAAAAAGCTTATAATTACGGTAAAACTTCCAAGAATATAAATATAATAGGAAGGATAACTCTTCTATTTGGTAAAACTTACAATAGGGTTGGCGAGTATGATAAGGCTATAGATAGGTTAAAAAAAGGTATAAAGTTTTTGGAGATTTCTGATTTTTCAAGAATATACACAAACCTTATTATTGAGCTTTCAAAATCCTATTTAGCTAAGGGTAATATTAAAAAGAGTAGAGATATTATAAATGGTGGACTAAAGGTGGCGGAAGGTAGAGATGATAATAGATCTATTATGGAACTTGAAGCTGTTTTAGATGATTTAAGGGAGTAGTTTTAGTTTATGAGCAGTTTATTGGAAGAGTTACACTCTATAAAAGATTTAAAAGAGAGAATTGCTAAGAGTTTATCAAATAGGATTGTTGGTCAAAATGAGATTATTGAAGATCTTTTGACGGCAGTTATTTCCGGTGGACATGTTTTAATGGTAGGTGTACCCGGTTTGGCAAAAACATTAATGATTACTACTTTGGCTGATCTTTTAGGATTGGATTTTAAGAGAGTTCAGTTTACTCCCGATCTTATGCCCAGTGATATTATAGGAACAGAGATAATTACCGAAAATAGAGAGAGTGGAGAGAAAAGTTTTAAGTTTATTAAAGGTCCTCTTTTTACTAATCTACTTTTAGCAGATGAGATAAATAGAACACCTCCAAAAACTCAAAGTGCTCTTTTACAAGCTATGCAAGAGAAGGAGGTAACCGTTGGTAATGAAACGGTAAAACTTTCAGAGCCTTTCTTTGTACTAGCTACTCAAAATCCTATAGAGCAGGAGGGAACATATCCACTTCCTGAAGCTCAGCTCGATAGATTTATGTTTTCATTAAAGGTTGACTACCCTTCATATAGTGAGGAGGTAGAGATTGTTAAGAGAACAAATAGTGGGAAATTTAGCAAGGTTACAAATGTTATAACTAAGGAGGATATTCTAAATATTAGAAAACTCCTTCCAGAGATCCCTGTTACGGATAATATTATTGAATATGCTGTATCTTTGGTTAGATCTTCAAGACCAAAAGAGATTGATTCCCCTAAATTTGTCAAAGAGAATGTAAGGTGGGGAGCAGGTCCTAGAGCCGGACAATCTCTTGTTGAAGCAGCAAAAATATCAGCAGTTCTAAATGGATCTCTTTCACCGGAAAAGAGGGATGTAAACAGGATTGCAAAACAGGTTTTAAGGCATAGAATATTACCTAGTTTCAAGGCTGAAGCTGAAGGTATGACTCCTGATATGATTGTTGAAGAGCTGATTAAGATAGCTAATAGTTAATGGTTCTAATTGATATTTTAAGGGTTGATATGGCTAATATTCAGATTTTTGGATTTAAAAAATGTAAAAATACAAGAAAAGCTGAAAGATTCTTTTCTGAAAGAGGAGTAAGTTTTCAATTTGTTGATCTTTCCCAAAAATCTTTTAGTGAGGGGGAGTTGAAATCTATAGTTTCAAGTTGTTGTGATGGGGATGCTGAAAATCTACTAGATAAAACTACTAAAGCTTGGGAGAAATCAAATCTTAGTTATATGAGATTTGATCCTTTTGAAACAATTATAGAGAAACCGGAACTTATAAAAACTCCTGTAGTAAGAAGAGGGAAGAGAGCTTTCATAGGTGCTGAAAAAGGGGATCTTCAATCTCTTATTGAGGATTAGATTTTCTGTTTTGGAAGCAATATTTGGGTTAAATTTGGCATTTTGATTGTTTCATATTGTAAAATTAGGTTTGTCACTAAGTTTGCCGCAAGTAGAGAGATAGTTAAAGTGTTAAACAGAGGTTTTTATGAAGATTATAGAGACTGCTATACCGGAAGTGAAAATTATTGAACCAAAAATATTCTTTGATGAGAGGGGGTATTTTACAGAATCCTTTAATAAGAGAGTTTATAAAGAACTTGGAATGATTCATGAGTTTGTTCAAGATAATAGATCCTACTCCAAAAGAGGTGTTTTAAGAGGGTTGCATTTTCAAAAAGGTGAAGCTTCTCAAGCTAAGCTGGTTTCAGTTCTTAAAGGGGCTGTTTTAGATGTTGCTGTAGATATAAGAAAGGGATCCAAAACATTTGGTAAATGGGTTTCTACTGTTATAAGTGATAAAAATTTTCTACAAATGTATATTCCAAGAGGTTTTGCTCATGGATTCTTGATTTTGAGTGAAGAAGCTGAATTTTTCTACAAATGTGATAATTACTACTCCCCAAAAGATGAGGGTGGAGTTAGATTTGATGATCCTGATTTAGCTATTGATTGGCAGATTGATGTTTCAGATCTAATACTTTCCGAGAAGGATAGAAACCTTCCTATGTTAAAAGATATTTAGAAGATAATTTGGTGAACTTCTAGTTGATACAAAAGAAACTAACCCTGTTTAGAGGTGATTTTTTGAAGATAGTTCTGTTTGGAAGTGATGGTCAATTAGGATCTGCTTTTAAAGATTTTTTTGATCTTGATTCTATTTTTTACGGTCGTGATGTTGATATTTTAGATTTTAATAAACTTAACAATATTCTCGTTAAAGAGAGAGCTGATATAGTTATAAATTGTGTTGCCTATACAGATGTGGACAAAGCTGAATCTGACAGATTAAATTGTTCTCTAGTTAATATTGAAGGGGTAAAAAATTTAGTAGATCTTCAGAAAAAGTTTAATTTTTTACTCATAAACTTTTCTACCGATTTTATCTACAATACAGAAAAGAATACTCCTCATAGTGAAGATTCTCCTAAGAAACCTTTAAATTACTATGGCTTATCAAAACTTGAGGGAGAAAAACTTGTTGAAACTTGTAAAAAATTTATAAACTTTAGAATTTCATGGCTCTACTATCATAAGGGGCGTAACTTTGTTAAAACTATTTTAGGATTAGCAAAAGATGAGAGAAGAAATTTTTTAACTGTTGTTTATGATCAGGTAGGAACACCAACAAATTGTAAAACTGTTGTTAAAGCTGTTTCTCATATTTTAAAATCTTTTGATATTGAGGATAGCTCAATCTATGGTAACTACAACCTTTCAGATGAGGGAGTAGCAAGTTGGTATGATTTTGCAAAGGCTATTTTGGAATATGGAAACATTAGTAAAAAAATTGTTCCTGTAGGTTCAGACCAATTTAAGACTGATGCCAAAAGGCCATCATTTTCAGTTATGAGTAAGAGTAAAATATCAAAAAAGTTTAATTTAGATCTTCCACATTGGAGAGATTCATTAAAGAGTAGTATTGGGGATTTTGAATGAAAAATTTTGCAATGATAGGAGCTGCAGGATACATAGCTCCAAGACATATGAAAGCTATTAAAGAAACAGGTAATAATCTTATTGTTGCTCTGGATAAAAATGATAGTGTAGGTATTATTGATTCTTTTTTCCCAAATGCCGATTTTTTTACGGAGTTTGAGAGATTTGACAGGCATATAGAGAAGCTTAGAAGATCTGTGGAAAGTAAAATGATTGATTATGTTACTATATGCTCACCAAACTATCTTCATGATTCCCATGTTAGATTTGCTCTTAGAGTAGGAGCTATTCCTATATGTGAAAAGCCACTTGTTTTAAACCCTTGGAATTTAGATGGATTAGAAGATATTGAAAAAGAGTATGGAAATAAAATAAACACTATACTTCAACTTAGATTACACCCTAAAATTATTGAGCTCAAAGAGAGTATTGATAAGAGTAGAGTTTATGATGTTGAGCTTACAACCATAACTTGTAGAGGTAAGTGGTACAATATATCATGGAAAGGGGATATTCCTAAATCTGGTGGAATAACTACAAATATAGGGATCCATAACTTTGACATGTTAATATGGCTTTTTGGAGATGTTAAAGATTCTAAAGTTTATCTTTTGGATAATGATAAAGCTTCAGGTTTTTTACAACTTGAGAGGGCAAATGTTAAGTGGTACTTATCTCTTGATGGAAAAGATTTGGCAAAAGTTGGAACAAATTATAACTCTCCAAGTTTTAGGTCTATAAAGATTGATGGAGAGGAGGTAGATTTTAGCAGTGGGTTTACTGATCTTCACACTAAGAGTTATTTAGAAATTTTGGAAGGAAGAGGTTTTAAAATCTCGGATGTAAGAAGATCAATTGAGCTTTCACATAATATAAGAACAAGTAATATTTCTCCTGTAGATGACATCTTCCACCATTTTTTAAAGCATTGATAAGGATCAAATCTGGTATAAGGCGAGATAAAAGATATGAGAGAACTGTTTAGAAGAGTTAAAAATAGTGACTTTTTCAAAAATGTAATGGTACTCCTAACCGGTACATTGGCAGGTCAGATGATTATCTCTCTATCAAACCTTTTGATACCATATATATATAATCCGGAAGCTGTTGCAGTTCATCAAAAATTTATAAGTATTGCAACAGTTATAGTTGTTATTGCAGCGGCTAAATTTGATGTAGCGATACTTCTTCCAAAAGAGGATAGTAATGGTAAAAAATTATTTAGAACATCTTTTTATTTTATTATATTAACAACTATTTTGACAACTTTGGCACTCATTTTTATACCAAATTCAACTATTGAAAAGTTTGATTTTACTCAGATAATAGAGGTTAAATATCTTCTTCCTTTCTGGATCTTTACCTACTCTGTTTTCTATCTTCTACAGCATTGGCACACTAGGAAAAATCAGTTTAAAATTCAGAGCAGAGCTAAAATTTCTCAAGGTTTAACCAACTCTTTTGTTAAGATACCTGTTGGTATTATAAATCCAAACGGTAACAATCTGATTTTTGGAGATATTATCTCTTACGCCTATTCAATCAAAAAATTATTGAAAGGTGAAACTTTTGGTTTTAGATCATCAATCTCTCTAGTTAAAGAGGATATTTTATACAGTTTTAAAAACTTTTCAAACTTTTTTAAGTTTAGTTTACCAATGGGGCTTTTAAATGTAATCTCTCTAAACTTAATCTCTTATGTACTTACCATTCAATACAGCGATGATATACTTGGTAACTACTCCCAAAGCTGGAGAGTTATGAATATGCCATTAAATATTGTTACAATTGCTTTCTCATCTGTTTTTTACAAAAAAATAAAAGATAGTAGTAATCGTGAAAAGATATATATATACTCCTTTATCTTTAACTTTTTAGCATCAACTATTATACTCTCGCCTCTTCTATTTTTTGGTGAAGAGATCTTTCTCTTTGTTTTTCCTGAAAAGTGGAGAATAGCGGGAGAGATGAGTAGTTATTTGGTTCCTCTTTCGGTGGGAAGTTTTGCTATGGGGTCAGTATCTTCGGTATTTTCATTAACCCAAAAAAATGAGGTGTCACTAGTTTGGCAGATTTTCTATCTTTTAATATCTTTAGGGGTTATTTTCTTAACTTCAGGGTTAGGATATAAAATATTTATAATTACATTTTCTATTACAGGGCTTATTCTTTATCTTATTCTCTTTTTCTATGGTATAAAAGTGTTGGGGAGCTATTGTGAAGAAGGTTATTAAATCTATTTTAAATCCTATTGTTGAATCTATAGGTAAATTTTTCTATCCAGATATAAATAGCGAAAATATATCTTTCTATATTCTTATGAGATATATTTTTTTCCAAAAGATTATAAGTGTTAATAAAAATGTACCTTGGCCTGTTCACTCTAGCTCTATTGTATTAGCTCCAGAGAGAATTGAGAATAATGGTAGTCTTCCAGGATATACTCCTGCTTCTTTTATTGATGGTAGAAATGGTATAAAAATTGGGAAAAATTGTTGGCTTGGGCCCAAGATATCTATTATAAGTATGGATCATGATAACTATAACTTTTCTGAATATGTTGAGGATAAGCCTATTATCATTGGTAATGATTGTCTTCTTACTACTAATTGCGTAATTCTCCCCGGAGTAGAACTTGGAGATCATACTATTGTAGCCGCAGGAGCAGTAGTAACAAAATCATTTCCTAAAGGTAATCAGATCATTGGTGGTAATCCTGCTAAAGTTATAAAAGAGTTGTAGTATTGGTGGAATAGTCTTAAAAGGAATGCTGCCCAATTAAGCTTTTAGATAAAAAGCAAGTAAAAAACTAAAAGTGAAAAATAAATGTTGTCGCTTCGCTTTTCTATCTGAATTATAATTATAAAGAATATTGAAGAACTGAAACTTTCCTATTCTGTTAAATTAAAACCATTATACTATAATATTAATAATAAATCTAAAATTAGTAAAAGAAGGTGCATATTTCTAAAAAGTAATTCTTTGTACTATTTGTTTTTCTAAACTCTATTTTTCGGTAAATTTAGTTTAAAAATTTTTGACTTTTTCAAAGATAATATCTATATATCTATAGATACACATAGAAAACAAATTCTGTTTAGCTTTAATATATTTAAAAGTTAAAACTGTTCGAAAGACTCAAATGAGTATTGTAAAATTTATAGGAGGCTTAAAAGTATTAAAAAATCATTCTACTTTAATAGCATCTTGTAAATGAGGTGATAATAAATATTAAGAACAAACTATTACGGAGGTGTTGTATGAAAAGAATAATAGTAATATTTTTAATCATAATCTCATATTTTAATACCGTTTACAGTGAGGAGTATTGGAAGGAAATCTATAGAACTGATGAAATTATAGGAGAAATTGCAACAAACTCACATGGGGATCTTTTTTTTACCACAAATAAATTCATGCGATCAATTAACCATGGGGAAGATTGGGAAGAAGTTATATCACAACGCACTGTAGGGGTTGGTATTGATCCAACTGATAAGATAATTGTTGGACCCCCACCACTATATGTTTCAGAAGATAATGGAGAAACTTGGTCTGAACTTGATTTCGATATATTTACAGGGGTTGGAGATATTCTCTTTGATAGCAGTGGAAATATATTGCTTGCTGGTACAGATGGTACTATGAATGGAATATGTAAACCTTCTGAGTCTGAACTTGATTTCGATATGTTTACGGGGGTAGAAGGTATTCTATTTGATAGTAGTGAAAATATATTATATTCCAATTCAAATGGTAATATGAATGGAATATGTAAATCTTCCGATAATGGTCTTAATTGGGACTTAGTTTTTCCTTGCCCTGGTCTTAATACTGAATTTATTACTTCATTTGTTGAAACAAACGATGGTATTTTGTTTGCTAGTTCAATAGCATGGTTAGGAGGGGGAGGGGTATATAAATCTTTGGATCATGGAGATAGCTGGGAGTATTCAGGGTTAAACAATGAATATGTTTCATCTCTTTCTCTTGATAAAAATGGAAAT
>PDWI01000604.1_pt1 | contig 58745 bp, 49 predicted proteins | sample 1430891 | NCBI WGS metagenome assembly PDWI01 (sample SAMN01162508, study PRJNA174530) | Oral metagenome, whole genome shotgun sequencing project. | biome: Marine environment; feature: Marine mammal; material: Swab sample of the gingival sulcus; isolation source: swab sample of gingival sulcus... | reverse complement strand
GCTGGGTTCAGAACGTCGTGAGACAGTTCGGTCTCTATCTGTTGTGGGCGCAGGATATTTGCGAGGCTCTGACACTAGTACGAGAGGACCGTGTTGGACAGACCTCTGGTCTATCGGTTGTACCGCCGGGTGCACTGCCGAGTAGCTATGTCTGGATTGGATAAGTGCTGAAAGCATCTAAGCACGAAGCCAGCCTCAAGATTAGATATCCATATAAGGGAGGTTGTAGACGACGACCTTGATAGGCTATAGGTGTAAAGATGGTAACATCAAAGCCGAGTAGTACTTATAGCGTTGGGGTTCCACCTCTTCCCATTCCGAACAGAGAAGTTAAGCCCAACCACGCCGATGGTACTGCGTAAAAGTGGGAGAGTAGGTAGCCGCCATTTTTAGTAAAAGAGTCTTGTAAGATTTAATCTTATGAGGCTCTTTTTTTTATGTCTATAGGCTTGAAAGAGATTGTTATTAGGAAATTTATGATGAGAAAAAGAAATAATTCGTTCAGTAAATGAATTTAACTTAAATAATACACAGGAATATAACACTTTGATCTACTTGTTTTAATATTTGCTGTTCAATTATTGTTATAATAGGATACATCATAAGAGGTGGCACACTCATTCCACAGATATACCTAGGATGTAAATTATCAAAGTCGTAATCACAAGGAAAAAAACTAATCTTAATCACTTTGGAAGGACTCAATATAAGCGGTTTTTCAAAGTGTTTGATATCATCATTTTTTCTTGTAAGTGTTGGGCAAACTTTGTCCTGATAGCCAAATCTTTGAGCAGTAGCTCATGAGTCTTTTATATAGGGTATGGGAGATGACGAAAGGACTATAAGGAAGCGTAAAAAAAGAGAAGAGTTTGAACTAAATAAGTAAGAATTAGATTATCATATAATCTTAAGGAATATCTAGAAAAACAGAACTACTTCTTTAAAAAAACAGAACTCCAAAAGGGCATAAATAACTTGAGGAGTTCTGATACTCTATTGTTAAAGCTGAATGATAGGAAAACTTTTTATTTAAGGTATTTGAGAATTGGGGATAAGCCCAAATTGTATGTAAAGTTTCTTCTTGTAGAGAGAAATTTGTAAAGACTATTCTATTCTGTTGTTATCAGCCCCTTTATTAAATAAGTAATTGTTCTTCTTGAATATTTAGATTTAATTGGAAGCTTAGGTAATCTAGAGTTTTCTATTAATTATTGATATATTGTATAGGGATAAAAAGAGTATATATTCTTAAATATAAAGGAAATACTCTTTTCTATTAGAAGAAATTTATTTCATGAGATCTAATTCTACGTTTTTGCTTCTCCTTCACTAGAAGGAGAAGTTGTGTTATTATTGTTGTTTAGCACATTAACAACAATAGGGGAGTTATTGGCTCCTCTTCCATAAATATAAATAGCATTATAGCGATCCACTTGTCCACCTAAGGTGAATAAGTTAATAAAGCAGCCAATACCCAAGATGCCACTAGAGAGAAGGTAGAGAATTCCCATTCCAGATTTTCCTAGATAGAACTTGTGAGCTTCAATTATGCCTAGGAAGAACTATAGCAAATAAGCAATTCCTTTTGATTTCATAATGTTATTAATTATTATAAGTTTCTTTCTTCTTCCAAATGTTTAGAATGGAAGTTCTTTTCTTGATTATCTCCTTGTTACTAAAGAAGGATTTAAATCTCTGCAAATCTAAAAAAGCGAATTGACAAAATTTTAAGGTGTTTTATTATATGGGGAGATTTCAGTATAAAGTGCTATATCAAAGATGGCTAAAAAGAGTGCGAATTTACTTCTGAGTCTTCTAGATTTAGAATTTTAACTAATAACTATTGAACCTTGAGTTTCCCTGTTTTTAGTTCTTAGTTGTCAAATAATAGAAGCAGGGCTTGGAGAAAGACGGAACTTAAGTATAAAGTTTCAATAACTTAGTCATTTACAAAATTGCAGTTATTATCTGAATAGAAAGAACTAACTATCTTTGGATTTATTCGTATTGAAAATTTTAGAAGTATTATGGAGGATAATAATCAAAATCACTCAGAAGGAAATAGTCTTAAGTTAGATAAGCTAGAGCCTGCTCCTAAAAATGCTTTTGAGAACTGTAAGCTTAATCGCAAGCAAGAAGGAGATAATCTGAAAAAGCTAATTAGCAATTACAAGGATGGCTTCACAATGTCTATCAATGCTGCATGGGGCTGTGGTAAAACGACCTTTATAGAGATGTGGCGACAAGATTTAGAAGCTTCTGGCTATAAGACCATACTACTTAATGCTTGGGAGAATGATTTTGTTTCAGAGCCTTTGATTGCTATTCTAGGAGAGTTAGAGAAAGCCTTTAGTCAAGAAGAGGAAAGGATTGAAAATATCAAAGAAAAAGCTGTACTCTTTTCTAAGAAGCTAGGAAAGAATATTCTACCTCTTCTTATGAAAGGTTTTGCAGAGAAACTTTTAGGACAAGGAACAGCAGGAGAAGTAATGGAAGAGTTTACTCGAACTTCTTTGAAGATCTTTAATTTTGAAATCTCAGAATATCAGGATCAGAAAAAACAGATTCAGGAATTTAAGCAAGAATTTGAAGCATTAGTAGGAAGAATAGAAAATAAACCTTTAGTATTTATTGTAGATGAGTTGGATAGATGTCGTCCGGACTATGCAGTAGAACTTTTGGAGAAGATTAAGCATTTCTTCTCTGTTAAAGGTGTTGTTTTTGTCCTAGCAATAGACAAAGAGCAGTTAGCTGCTTCTGTTTGCGGCTATTATGGTAGTGAGAAACTTAATGCGAAAGAATATCTCCGTCGCTTTATAGACCTTGAATATACGTTGAATAAACCCGACATTAAAAGTTTCTGTACCTATCTCTATGAGAAGGTGGGATTAGCAAATTTCTTTGAATCTATATGGCGATTAAGATATAAGGAATTAGCTGATGATAAAGAAAAACTTATAGAAACTGCAACTCAGTTATCTACTTTAAAGGGACTAAGTTTAAGACAAATAGAAAAGCTTTATGCTCAAATAAGAGTAGCTATACCATTAACTGCAACAATGGAATATATAAATCCTGATCTTTTATTTGTATTAGCCTATATAAAGAGCTACGAATATACCTTATATCAACAGATAAAGGATAAAAGTCTTAAGATAGGAGAATTGGTTGAAAACTTAGAAGGTTTATTTATAGAATCTATAGATGATGAAGAGGCCAGTACCGAATATCTTTTCCCTGCAAAGGAGATTCTAGTTCTTATTATTTGTTCATATAATCTCTCTATAGCAAATGAGAAAAGGGTATACCTATTTAGAGATATTAGTACTCTATTCAATGAGCGTTGGGGAGATACAGAGCTGTTAAAAAGAGAAATAGTATTAGCTGAAAAAAAATTAGTAATATTAGATCTCTTAATACAGAGACTAGATATGCTAAATATGGATTGAAATAGTTCTAAGAGCTAGGAGTTTTCTTATTAGGACTAAAGTAGAAGAGAAGCGTATTTAATAGTAATTCTAGAAGATCAAAAGAATAGAGATAAGGAGGAGTATAAGAATTTTCTAAAGAAAGAATTTCTATTTTGTCATGAAAGCAAAGAAGCTACGAAGCCTATTCTTGGAGAAATTCTAGAAGCCATATCAGAAGATATTTGGGATAAATCTCATGATCTTATAATTCCTCAGGAAGAATTGCTAGATTGGGCGAAAACTTCTTTTAAAAACGTATTAAAAAGAGATGGAACTTATAAAAGCTATAATCATCGTAGGCTACTTCAGTCTTGTGTAAAGAATAAAGATAGTGATGGAAGTAGAGTTCTTGATGAAGAGATTTATAAAATAGCTGAAGAAGATAATAATATTCCGAAGGAAGATATTATACAAGATAATCTATGGTAATGATGAGGGAGCTTTTTTTTAATAGAATCTATTAATGATAGCTACCATATGATTGATTCATTTTTAATACTCAAGAAATTTTTCTCTAATTAGAAATAAAAGTTTCGTTAGTTTGAAAAGAAAACTTTTGTAGTTAGAGTTGGGAGCAGGCTGTGTTAGGGGGTGAACAGAGGGGATTTGTTGGGGTTGCTTATTTGACAGCATAGTACTTTTTCTTATCTTTGTCTATAGTAACTATAGAGCATAAGAAAATAGAATGGATTGTGTCGTAAGTGGTATAAGACCCACAGGAAATTTACATTTAGGAAATTACTTTGGAGCAGTAAGAGGTTTTGTTGAAATGCAAAAGCATTACAATACGTTTTTCTTTATAGCCGATTGGCACTCTTTGACGACTCATCCTCGCCCCGAAGATATTCTTCGTAGTTCTACCACTATATTGGCAGAATATCTTGCTTGTGGTGTAGATCCAAATCTTGCAACGATTTATCGTCAGAGTGATGTTCCAGAAGTTTTGGAGCTATATCTTTATTTGAATATGAATGCTTATCTCGGGGAGTTAGAGCGAACGACTTCATTTAAAGAGAAAGCTCGTAAACAACCCGAAAATGTGAATGCAGGTCTTTTGACTTATCCCACATTGATGGCTGCGGATATATTGCTACACAGAGCTCAAAAAGTTCCAGTAGGAAAGGATCAAGAGCAAAATATGGAGATGGCTCGTAAGTTTGCTCGTAGATTTAATGGGATTTATGAGACCGACTTTTTCCCTGAACCCCAATCTTGGGCAATGGGTGATAAGTCCATAAAAATACCGGGTTTAGATGGCTCAGGCAAAATGGGAAAGAGCGAAGGTAATGCTGTTTACCTTATTGATGACGAGAAGACGCTTACTAAAAAAGTGATGCGTGCCGTGACAGATTCAGGCCCTACGAAGCCCAATAGTGAAATGCCCGAAGCAATAGCCAATCTATTTACACTTTTAGCCATCTCATCTACTCAAGAGGTCTATGAGCATTTTCTAAAGGCTTATAATGATTGTTCTATCCGCTATGGTGATTTAAAGAAACAATTAGCGGCCGATTTAGTTGCTTTTTGTAAGCCTATTCGTGAGCGAATTCTAGAAATAGAAAAAGATACCGCTTATTTAGAAAAAGTTGCGAAAGAGGGTGCTGAGAAAGCTAGAGAAAGTGCAAGAAAAACATTAGAGGAAGTACGAAAAATTATAGGTTTTCCTCCTAGGATGTATTAAAATAAAAATAAATAATAGTATAATAATAATGGAAGTACAAGGACGTATTATAATGGTTTCTCCTGAAGTTGGAGGAACAAGTAAAGCTGGTAACGAGTGGCGTAAACAAGAATATATCTTAGAAACGCAAGGTCAATACCCTAAGAAAATCTGCTTTTCTCTTTGGGGCGATCGTATTGATACTTTTGCAATAGAAGAAGGTGAAGATGTAACCGTAAGTATCGATATAGAAAGTAGAGAGTATAATGGACGTTGGTATACTGAGGTAAGAGCTTACAAGGTGCAAAGAGGATTTATTCAAGATCCTTCTATGCCTGAGGTTAATCCTGTAAACTCAAATTTCACTCAGGGCGCACCATCTTTTAACCAAGCAGAAAAAGCAGAAAGTGATCCTTTTGAGAATTCTAACTCAGGAGGAGATGAATTGCCTTTCTAAAAAGAATTTTTAGCTAATTATAACAGGGATTATTAGAAGAGAAAATGCATCTTCGTTTGCTGGTTATAGGTCCTACTCAAGATCGTTCTTTGGAACAATTAATCAAAGGATATATGGATCGAATAGGGCATTATATACCTTTTTCTCTTGAAATAATCCCTGATATTAGCCCATCATCTGTACGAAAAGATATTGAGAAATTAAAAGTTTTAGAGGGAGAACAGATTCTCAAACGATTGCAAAATAGTGAAGCTGTCGTTTTATTAGATGAAAAAGGGGATGCTCCAACAAGTAGAGAATTGGCACATCTATTACAAAAGAGGATGCTTTCAGGAGTAAAACGATGGACCCTGATTATTGGAGGAGCTTATGGATTTTCTTCAGCGGTTTATGATAGAGTCCCTCAGCGTATTTCATTGAGCAATCTTACACTAACGCATACCATGGTTCGTTTATTGGCTGTCGAACAAATTTATAGAGCTTTAAGCATATTAAATAACGAACCCTATCATCACGATTGATCTTGTTTTAGTTCCTACATTATTCTATGAGTACCAATTTTCCTAAATCCAAAGAAAAAGTTGCGAAAAGAAAAGCTCTTTTGGTATTTATCGCTCTTGAGATTTGGGTCTTGACAGTCGTTTTATATATTCTTTTTATACGTAAAGAAGTTTTAGATTTTTCTTTAGTCTTGCGTATGATAGGCTCGTTTCTTATTCCCATTCTTCTTTATATATTTTCTTTATACAGAGCAAAGAAGCAAAGTAAATCTCAAGATCTTTAAATTGTGAGTATTCATCCTGTAAAAGAAAAGTTATCTTCAGTTTTGTATCCTCTACGATTTAGACCGATACTCTTTCCTGTTATTTGGGGAGGACAAAGGATTTTAGAATACAAGGGTTTATCTCCTACGGAAAAGATGATCGGCGAGAGTTGGGAGCTTTCACCTTTGGAAAGTAATTGCTCTATTGTCGCAAATGGAACTTTCTCAGGGTGTTCTTTTATTGATTTAATGGATGAGTATGCAGAGGCAATCTTAGGGAAGAAATATTTTGCACGTTATGGTAAGCGTTTCCCTTTGCTGATAAAACTATTAGACGCTTCTAAAGATTTGTCTATCCAAGTTCATCCGGGGCATAAAGATTTCTTGCACGAGGTCAAAGAAGCTCCAAAAAATGAGATGTGGTATTTGTTAGATTCTTTACCGCAATCACGTCTTTGTGCAGGATTTAAGCAAAGCATTTCAGCTCAAGAGTATTTGGATTGTTTAGAGAAAGATTGCATACCCTCTTTACTCCAATATGATGAAGTGGAAAAAGGAGATCTTTATTTTATCCCTTCAGGTTGTGTTCATACCATTGGGGCTGGGTGTTTTATCTTAGAAGTTCAAGAACCCTCTGATACAACTTATCGTATTTATGATTATGGAAGAAGGGATGCGCAAGGAAATAAACGAGAACTACATACAGAACAAGCTCTAAAGGTTTTAAATTTTACAGCTCATCCTCCTTATAAACTACCCTATAAAGAAGAAAGAGATAAATTAAACAGCCTATTAACTTGTGATTATTTCCGTTTCTATTCACTGCCTTTATCTCAAGATTATATTTTGACAGAAGAAGCCACTTCTTCAGCTTGTGCCGTTCTCTTTGTTGAAGAGGGGGAACTAAGTATAATTGATATTTATGGGCAAGAAGAAATACTTTGCAAATCAGATCTAGTTCTACTTCCCGCATGTTTATTCCCTTTACATATAAAGGTTAAAAGAGAAAGTAAAGTACTTCTAATCACACTCCCAGAATAAAAATTCTTTTACCCAAGAGTATGATTAGAAGAATTTGTTGTTCCTACTCTTTTTTGTTAAGCTTTTGTATTATATCTTGGTAAGCTTTTTCTAGCATATCTTCATCAAGTTCTCCTGTTTCTCTGACATTTTGACTCAACTCTTCTAGATCCACCTGTCCCAGCATTTCTTGTGCAAGGTTCTGTACCGCTTCTACATCAAAAGCTCCCATCATTGTTTGGGGATCTAAGTTCCCAAACATTTCTTGAGCCGACTCACTAAGAGCTCCATTTAATTCGGGATGAATAGCCCCCTCTTCTTGAAACTCTTCATTTGGATCAGGGAATAATTGAGCCATAGGAACACCATAATCGAAGCTAGAATAGAAAATACTACAGTTGTTTAAAATCTCTTGTACTTTTGTATTTTGCTTATATATAGAAGGGAATATATTATTTATAAGATCATCCTGATCATTAAAGTTTTGGATTAAGAAATCTCTAAAATTAAATAAGATTAATTCAATATAGATAATATCTTCAGACATAGCCGAACCAAAGACATATCCCAAATTTTGTTTTTTTAGACTTTCTGCAATTTGGTCTTCCAACTCATATCTGAGGTCTAGAACTTCTTGACCATCTAGTCCTTCAGGAAGATAAAAGGCTAAAAAGGCAGCATCAGCTCCAAAACTATTAATGCCACAATATAGAAAATCTTCTTCTCTATAATACTCAGAGCAGAGTTCAATAAAAGATGTATTTCCTGAGAAAATATCCGAACGAGGCACGAAGTCTATATCCTCTTCTTGTTCTTCCACATTTCTTCTATATACGGTATATAGTTGAGCAGGATTGGTATGGAATTCTTTGTCATTTTCTTTTAAAATTTTTTTGATGTAAGTTGAGAGTTCTGATAAGGCAATCATCTCATTCTTATATTCAGCTTCTTGAATACCCGAGATATAATTATAAGATACACCTTCTCCAATAACAAGTTCTAATAGTGTATAAAAAAGATGATTTCTTTCCTCTTCAGTGCATTTATCAGAATTAGGTACAAAGTATTCAACTTGGAAGTTATTTTCATCGGGATTATATATAGGATAAACTTGTACGGCTTGAATGTCTGTATCTACATCGTACATTGTAAAAGAAAAGTTCTTGTCTTTTACTTCTTCTTTTTGAGAATAAAAGTGCCATCTTTCCTTAAGTTCCTTAGGAGCATTTTCTATTATGTAGGGATAAAGGTAAAAGGGATATAGATTTCCTTCTACACAGAAAGTAAATTCATTGCCTCCTCCAATATTAAAATAAAGATTAGGGCTAATTAGAGCTGTTCCTTGATTGATAAATTGGATACCTTCTTCAGCGTTAAAAGAAGAGTCTCCTTTAGCTATTGCTAAAAGGCTTTCTTCATTTTCTAGAAACCATTGCCAAAAGCGTTCAACACGTTCGCTCATAGGTTCAAGTTTATTGGCTTGAGCCATTAGGATTTTAGCATCAAAATTTTCAGGATCTAATTCATAGGCTTTTCCAAGAAGAGCTGCAGCTTCAATATGACAAGTATCATCTTTGTGAAAAAGAGCATATCCTTTTTGGTATAAGTACATTGAATTTTTTTGACACTCCTCTTGTAGCTCATTAAGAAGAGATAAGGCTTCATCGTATTTCTCAAGATTATTGTAAGCACGAGCTAAAAGTATTTTTTCATCCGTAGTTAAATCGTTTTTTTTGAGAAGAAAATCAATAATCATATAATGTTCTTCATCTTGGTGCCAAATGCTTATTTGTTGTAGTTCTTGCTTGTTCATATTGCTTGTTTTAGCTTGTTATTATATTTATTCGCGAACAAATATACATTTTTTTTGGTGGGGGGGGGATTTTTGTATCTTTATCTTAAAAATAAAGCATAAAGATTTAAAATATGAGAGGTGGAGGAATAAAATCTACACAAAAAGGGGCTTCCATTTTTAACAGAATATGTCATAGACTACATTATGGGATGTATTCAGTTCTTACTTTAGGAATTCTTACCGTAATTCTTTCAGAAGGGTATAGATGGGAAGGAGTTGGACTCATTCTGTTATCTCTTATTGGATTTGTTGTATTTAAAAAGTTAGCCAATGCAACGGAAAGAGGAATAGACTATGATGCCGATGAGAATGGAAATGCTAATCCGAACTATAGATAGAAAAATAGAATTATAAACAATAAAAACAAAAAGAAATGACAATTTTTATTATTATTGCTGCAATTTTCTTAATAGGTACGCCTATTTATATGAAATTTGTTCTTCCTAAGATGATGAACAAGATGAATGCCAATCATGCAGAGGCCGAAAAAGAATGGTCAGAAAAAGGGGATGAGATTATGAATGAATTTTTAAGTAATCCTGATAAATTTGGAATTCTTAAAGAGGCGCTTCAAGGGAAGGAACTCTATGGAATTATAAATGGAAAGATCCCTGAAAAGAAAGGTCTTTGGCAAAGGTATAAAGAGCATCAAAAAGAGTTGATGACACTTACAAGAGAGATTGATATGACTCTAGGCTTTCTTGTGGCAGCTGAAGATGGTCTCCATTATATGATATTTGATGGAGAAAAGTGTGTTGTTAATGATGTCTTTGACTATAAGTATATAGAGGATCAAAGTCTTACATCTGATAAGTATTCTTTTGGCTATAAGGAGGAGGCACTCGAATTTACAACATTAGAGGCACTAACACATTTTCCTCGTTTTAATGTGCATGAAGTGGATACAACTGGAGGAGATAAAAGTTTTGGTCTAAAAGCAAAAACAACCTTTATTAGAGAGTGGTTAGCTTGGGAAAATACAAATAACTCAGAGTATAAAACAAGAGTAGAGATGAAGCCTACTTTGTCAGGAGATTTCATTCAAAAGAAAGAGTTCTTCATTGATCAAATGATTCGAACAAAACTTAGAGATGGATTCTTAGAAAAGTTAAAGGTAGCTTTAGAGAAAAAAGCCTAAATTATAAAAGAGGAATTACTACCAATAAAGAGTTTCCCTTTCTTAAATAGCTGGGGAGACTCTTTTTTTAAGGAGCGTCAAAAGAAAGTTTGATACAATTTTCTCCTGAGATAAGACAAAGTTTTTCTAAAGCATCTTGTACTCGTTCAATATTTTTTAACCCTACTATTCTTTGACCTTTTCTATCTTCTTTGATAAAAGAAGTTTTACTGTTTTTAGCAATATATTGAATGATGAGTTGGTATCCTTCCGAGTCGTAAAAAGGGGATTTATTATCAGAGGGAAGATAGAGACGCAAAGTTTTTTGAGCAAGAGTGAGTTTTTCTAATTGTAGTTGTGCTGCTTGTTGTCGCAAAAGAGGTACGTAAAGAAGCTCTCGCCCTTCTTTAGGGATTTGTCCAAAACGGTCTTTAAGGTAAAGACAGAATTGTTCCATTTCTTCAAAAGATTGGAGCGTATTTAAGCGACGATATATATCAATCCTTTCAGAGTCTAGGGGGATATATTCAGGGGGGAAAGAGAGAGCTAAGTCCGTTTCAAAAAGTACGTCCTTTTTGACTTGCTCTTTCTTATCAAATAGATTGGCAAACTCTTCGTACTTAACTTCTTGTACCGCTTCTTCGAAAACTTTTTGATAGGTTTCAAGTCCTAAATCGGAAATGTAGCCACTTTGTTCTTTCCCAAATATATTTCCCGCCCCACGTATATCTAAATCTTGCATCGCAATACGTAAACCACTACCGAGATCAGAATAACTGGTGATTGCCTGTAGTCTTCGCTTTGCATCACTTGTACATAGATTGATGTCGGGAACAATAAGGTAGCAAAAAGCTTTTCGTTCCGATCTTCCAACTCGCCCTCTTAATTGGTGTAAAGCACTAAGTCCATAACGATGGGCTTTATCAATAATAATGGTATTTGCATTGGATATATCAATACCATTCTCTATGATTGTTGTAGACACGAGAATATCGTATTCATGTTGAGCAAAGTCAAGAAGTAGTTGTTCCATTTCGGGAGCTTGTAATCTTCCGTGAGCAATTGCAATACGGGATTGAGGGACGATTTTTCGGAGCTCGTCAGCCACCTTTTCAATGTCAATAATTTCATTGTGAACAAAAAACACTTGCCCATTGCGACTTAATTCATAGTTGATAGCTTCAGCTATAAGCTCTTTGCTAAAAGGAATAATCTCCGTTGCAATAGGATAGCGATTTTTAGGAGGAGTTATGATGTTACTTAAATCACGAGTTCCCATAAGAGAGAATTGAAGGGTGCGAGGGATAGGGGTTGCACTCATAGAAAGTGTGTCTACAGATACTTGTAGTTTACGAAGAGCTTCTTTCACCTTTACGCCAAACTTCTGTTCCTCATCAATGATGAGTAAGCCAAGGTCTTTAAAAGCGATACTTTTCCCAACGAGTTTATGAGTTCCAATTATAATGTCAATCTTACCCTCTTTGAGCTCTTCTATAATTTGCTTACTTTCTTTGCTTGATATTGCTCTAGAGAAATAAGCTATGCGAACGGGCAAATCTTGGAGTCGCTTTTGGAAAGTATGGTAGTGTTGGTAAGCCAAAAGTGTTGTAGGAACAAGTACTGCCACCTGCTTGTTGTCATTAACGGCCTTAAAGGCGGCACGTATAGCAATCTCGGTTTTTCCAAAACCAACGTCCCCACAGAGAAGTCTATCCATAGGTTTACTATCTTCCATATCTGTTTTTACCGATTCTATAGCTTTAACTTGATCAGGAGTTTCTTCATAAATAAAAGAAGCCTCTAATTCGTGTTGTAGGTAAGAGTCCGCAGAAAAGGCAAATCCTTGTGCCTCTTTTCGTGCAGCATAGAGAGCAATAAGATCTCTAGCCATACTTTTGATTTTCTTTTTCGTATTCTCTTTTAAACGAGACCAAGTTCCCCCTTTTAGAGAAGAAATTTTAGGTTGTACTTCGTCTTTGGCACGATATTTTGAAAGTTTATGTAAACTGTGAAGTTTTACGAGTATGTAAGCATTGTCTAGATAGTCAATTTTTAAGACTTCTTCTGTAGTTCCATCGCTATTTTTTGTACTAATAAGTCCTGCAAAACGCCCAATACCGTGATCATAATGCACTAAATAATCACCTCGGTTAAAGTTTTTGACATCTTTAATAGATATATTGACTTTGCTTTGTCTAATGCGATCACTTTTGAGTTGGTATTGATGAAAGCGTTCAAATATTTGATGATCACTTAGAAAAATCTGTTTACTTATAGTATCTTCAAAGCCTTCGTGCAGAGTGATCGGGAGATAATGGGGACAAAGTTCTTCTCTATTAAGATCCGTAAGAATTTGTTTAAGACGTTGGTATTGTTGTTCTTTTTGAGAAAGAAACCATACACGATTATTTTCTTCCTTATAGTCTTCAAGAGCTTGAATAAGTAGATCAAAGTTTTTATGAAAAAGAGCTTGAGGTCTTATTTGAAAAGGGATAGAATGGATTTTAGGTTCTAAGCCATTTTTTTGTAGATATATTTTTCTAAGCTCTTTTATTTCGTGTTTAATATTCTCTACAGGCACTAATTGAGCATACATTTCTTCAGAAGATAAGAATTGATTTTTATCTCCTTCCACTTGAAATGCTTGTGCATTCCATAGTTGTTCTATATCATAAAAAAGAGAATTTAGATCTTCAATGCATAGACGATAATTCTTAGGTACTAGAGAGAGTAGCGAACGATTGTTCTCGGAGACAAAGGTTGAGAAATTAGGCATTATTGTAATTTCTTTTAATTTCTCAATAGAACTTTGAGATTCGGGCGAAAAAGAACTTATAGTATCAATTTCATTATCAAAAAAATCAATTCTATAAGGATATTCACTATTGAAAGAAAATATATCTACGATACTTCCTCTAAAAGCCATTTCTCCCGCTTCATAAACATAGTCTTTGAGTTCAAATCCCCATTCAAGGAGTTCTTGTCGTAGTTTTTTTTGATCAAAAATTTGTCCAACAGAGAGCGATAGCGTATGTTCACTTAAAACTTTTTCGTCAGGAATTCGTTCAGCGATTGCTAGAGGATAGGATATAATAATTGGTTGTTTAGACTCAGAGAGAAAAGAGATGACTTCAGAACGAGTAATTTTTGAAGCAAGGTCAATATGTCCATATTTTATGTGGCGACGGTAGGAAGAAGGGAAAAACAGCACTTCCTCTTCACCCAAAAATTGTAAAAGATCATTGTAAAGATAAGCAGCCGTCTCTTCATCTTTCATTAGCACGACAGAAGGAATAGACTCTTTTTCTTTTTGTTTTGATGAAATCCCATAAAGAGCAGATAAGAATAAGGATAAAGATGATCCATAAAGCCCTTCGCAGAGGATGTTAGAGTGCTTGGTTGATCGAACTTTTTTTATTCGTTCATCTTGTTCAAGACCTTCTATTTCCTTTGTAAAAAGTTGCTCTTTTTCTTCTTTCATTGTAAATCTATTCTTAAAATATAGCTTTAGAGGGTAATTTCATTTTCAAAAATACTCTTTTTTTATAAGAGATTGTTAAGTAGTAATAGAGGGAAAAAGCTTTAAAACGCTGCTATTTGTGTGTTTTTTTATTTATATTTGTTTAAATAGTGAAAAAAATAGAAGAAAAATCAAACAATAATAGAAATCGAATGAAAAAATTTTACTTATTTAAACTTTTTGTATTGTTTTTATTGACAAGTTTTAATCTAAAAGCAGATCCTGTAAAGATTACAATTTCTAAAGCTGGGGATGGGGAAAGCTTATTTACCCAGAACAAAGAAGCCAGCGAACTAATTATCGAAGGCTCAATGAATCAAATTGATTTTATGACCTTGCATTCCACTTGCCGAAAAGTGGTGTCTTTAGACTTAAGTGCAGTTACGATTGAAGCTTATAGTGACGAAATAAATTATATAGACTACGAAGCGAACGAACTCACGAATGCATTATCCAATTCTCCAACACTCGTTCATTTGATTCTACCTAAGACTTTAAAGAAGATAGGTTCAAGAGCTTTATATAAGTGTCCTAAATTAGAATCATTAACGCTCCCAGGCTCTTCAGTACCACGTACCGCTCGTGGAGGAATTATAGAGTCTACGCATAAACAAGCTGTAACTCTTTTTGTTCCAGAAGAAATGTTAGCGACTTATAAAACAAAAATGAAAAAAGCTCCATGGAGTTATTTCAAAGGGGGGGTACAAAGTATTCCATCTCCCTCGCCTTGGGATGAACTTATTTGGGAGAATGTATATGGTGCGAACTATTTTCCTATCGAAGATACATCAAAAGATAAAGTCTTTTTTGCAGCTTACTTCAGTAATAAAACCAATAAAACAATTGATAAAATAGAGTTCTCGTATTGGTATGACAATGATGCCCCCAAAACGGTAGAGTTAAAGAATGTTCAACTTCTACCCGGAGCATCTACTGTAGATGGTACTGGCTTTATTACATTTGACTTACCAAAGGATACTTCGCCCCATCTTTTTTCCATAAAACCTATTCGTGTCAATGGAGAAGATGTTGAAAAAGAAGTTCGAACACGCCCTATTCGTTGTTATCACCTAGACAAGACTTTTCGTAGTCCTCAGCATTTGATGGAAATTTTTGTGAATACACAATCCAAAGATGATATGGAAAAATATGCTAATGTAATACAATGTATCACTCGCATAGAAGGAAAAACAAGGCAAAAAGGTCGTTATAATATAATTTCTTTTGATGGAGCTTATGATTTGAAAGACTATGTTTCAGAGAGTGAAGAGGCTGCGGATCTTGTAAAAGAATATCATATTTCTTCAGTTCCACGCTTAATGCTCAATAGGGACTTAATGACACCTTATGGAACATTGCAAAACGACAAAGAGATATTAAATCCCCTTCTTTATTCTCCAGCTGTGAAAATTGGAGATTTAGTTACCCTTTATGACTATTTGATTTCGAAAAGTTTTCATAAGCCAGGATTTGCTACATTGAGCCTTTATTTAACACAAGAGAAGGAAGAGGCTCCTGTAGTATTACATTGTAAGGGAGAAATTAGTAAGGATGAAAGAATGGATGCCAACTTACGACTCTCTTTATATTTAGTAGAAAACAAAGAGCTGCCAGAGTATAATAAAGATGAGGATACGACAGAAGTTCCAGAGAATACTTTGTACGGAAAATGTCTGAAGAGATTAAGTCCTAAAGAAGGAATAGCTTTAGAGTTTAAAGGCGAAAATCGCAATTTTGATTATTCTTTAGATTTAGAGCAAATTGGAAAATATGAAGATGGTACAACGAAGATTATAGCTCTTATTCACAGAGATGGAGAAGCCTTGAAGGTAAATAATGGCGTCTTGCAATCATCGAGTATTATTATTAAGAAAGAAAGCATTAATGCAACAAAAGAAATTGCTGAAGCAAGAGAAAATTTAGTAATCGTAGCAAATGCTCAAAATCAACTCTCTTGTAAAGGAGAAGAATGGAAGATTAGCCATATTTATTCTTTAGATGGAAGAGCTTATGCTCCAACAACTGCTTTACAAAAGGGGATTTATATCATCCAAGTAGAAGCTCGTAGTGGAGCTTTTAAAAACATCAAATATATTATTCAATAATCACGTATAGAATATGAATGTAAGAAGATTATTTTTTTTACTAATAGTAAGTCTATCATTTATCACTTTATCTTTTGCTCAAGAAAAAAAGATAAAAATGAAAACGGTGCAAAAATCGGGAGAAATGAGTTTTGGACTCGCAACTTCATCGGATCAAACCATAAGCATTGACTGGGGAGATGGTGTTTTAAAAGAGTATCAAGCCAAAACAACATATCAAGAGTTTAAAGATGTAGTCAAAGGCCCTTATATAACGATTACAGGAGACCTGACCAATCTCAATGCTGTGGCAAACAAATTGATAGAAATTGATTTGTCTCAAGCTCCGTCATTGGAGATATTGATGTTGGCATTTAATTTTCTCTCTAAAATAGACATCTCTCCTTGTGTTAATCTAAAAAACTTTGAGATTTTTAATAATCAGATTAAAGATTTAGATTTGACAAAGAATAAGAAGTTAATTCGTGTTGTATGTTCGTCTAATTTCCTTCAATCTATAAATGTTTCTCAATGTCCTGAATTGGAGTATTTTGATTGTTCTAAAATGGGACAAGTGAAAAGTGTAGATTTGACGAATAATCACAAATTGAAAAATTTAATAATTACGAAATGTGGATTCTCTGAGTTACGTTTGTCACCAAAAGCTCCGATAAAAGAATTGTTGTGTGAGGCTAATCTTTTTACGAAGTTAGATTTAAGAAAGTATAAGACCTTAAGTGAGTTGAATTGTTCAGATAACAAAAAGTTAAGTGAACTTTTAGTTGAGGGGAGTGAATTAACAATGCTCTACTCTATGGGTACAAACTTACCCAAAATAGACTTAAAGAATTGTTCAAAGTTAAAATACTTGATGTTGAAAGATAACCTTCGTATTCGTTCTTTAGATGAGAATATCTATACAACATTAGAGGAACTAGGAATAACGGGCTGTTCTTTTTCAAAACTAATATTCCCAAAAGCTGACAAATTAGTACGTGTCTGGTGTACAAGGAATAATGTTGCTGAAGTTGATATATCAAAGTGTCCTTCATTAGAACTCTTGGATCTCAGAAATAATAATTTGAATAAATTGGACTTGCCTAAAGGAAATAAAATCAAAACACTTCTTATTGCAAAGAATGGTTTTGAAGCAATTGATTTGACAAATGGAGGAGAGTTGAGAACTTTAGATTTAGGTCTGAATAATATAAAAAAGCTAGACCTATCTGCTTGTAAATATCTAGCTACCTTAAATTTACGAGGAAACCCAATAAAAGACATAGACCTTAGTGCATTGAAAGATTTAAGTTTGTTAGGCTTGGTAGATTGTAAGCTTTCTGCTTGTGAATACAATAAAATCTATGAGCAATTACCTAAATTACCACGAAAAAAGAAGGGTATAAATCTTTATAATGGCACGAAAAAGGACTTAGAAGCTCTTAAAAGTGCGACCTATATTGTGGAAGCAAAGAATTGGAAAGTTGCTGTTGAAGGAGATGCCTCAGGATGCCCTAATGCGGTAAAAGAGATTGAGAAAAGTTCGCCTTTTAAACTTCTTATTTCCCAAAATGGACAGATGAGAGTTTTATCGAACTCAGCAAATGCTTTGCTAAAAATACTATCTATAGAGGGGAAAGTACTTGCAGTTTATCCAATTGTAGAAGAAGAGTTTTTTATAGAAAGAGCTTTACAATCAGGAGTTTTTATCGTAGAGTATAGCGATTTTAAAGAGAAGAAAACTTATGTACAAAAGATTGTAATTCCTTGATAAGCTTTTGTCTTTTATAAAAAAGTCCCATCTATAAGTAAACTTATAGATGGGACTTTCTTTTTGAGTCAAGTTCTTATTCAATAGTTCTTACTATTCAACATAAAGGAGTAGTCCTTTTAGATATTCACCTTCAGGATGGAAAATACTAATAGGATGGTCTTTGGATTGCTCCATTTTAGATAGAATACGTACATTACGTTTAGCTTGTATTGCAGCCGTTAAAACCGCAAGACGGAAATCATCAGCACTGATAGCTTGAGAGCAACTATAAGTAAAAAGTAAACCTCCTTTTTCTATACGTTCTAAAGCTAAAGCATTAAGTTTTCTATATCCATTAAGAGCATTTTTTATTGCGGATCTTTTTTTAGCAAAAGCAGGAGGATCTAGAATAATTAGATCAAAGGCATCTTTTGCACTTCTCTTGAGATAATCAAAGGCATCTGCAACAACGCTTTCATGTCGTCCTCCAGCAATAGCATCATCAAAGTTTAGAGCTATGTTTTTATCAACTAAAGAAAGAGCTCTAGCAGAACTATCTACAGAAACAACTTCACTAGCTCCTCCTTGTAGGGCATAGAGGCTAAATCCTCCAGAGTAACAAAACATATTCAGTACACGACGGTCTTTTGCATACTTCTTCACAATGGCTCTATTGTCTCTTTGGTCAATGAAGAAGCCTGTTTTTTGACCGTGTAACCAGTCAGGATAGAATTGGATTCCATTTTCAAAAACAGGAATAGTTTCATTTTTTCCAATTAAAAAGCGATCGCCAATAGAATCGATTGGAACATTTGCCAAAGAGGATGAAGATTTGTCAAATACAGCTGTAATTGTCCCCCTAGATAAGTCTATAATATTTTGGGCAATGACTTCTATATACTTAAACATTCCAATACAATGAGCTTGTACAACTGCCGTTTCACCATATACATCAACGATAAGTCCTGATAAGCCATCACCTTCTCCATGTATAAGTCGGTAGACGTTGTTATAAGGAGTTTCTTGTTCTGTACTGCTAGGTGTAAGCTCTAAAGAATGACGTAAATAGAAGGCATCCTTAATTTTTTCTTGAATAAATAATTCAAAGTTTTCAATACTTTCTCCAAAAGAGAGCATTCGCACAGCAATGCTTCCTCCTTCATAAAATCCGCAACCTAGAAGTGTGTTGTCAGCACTAAAAATATGGACAAGTGAGCCTAATGGAAGTTCCTCTTGTTCCATTTTATATATAGCACCACTAAATATCCATGGGTGTAGGCGATAGACAGCATCTTCTCGTCCTTTTTTTAGATGTATGGCTGGGTAATTGGGTAAAGTCATTATAAGAATTGTTTAGTTGTTTATCTATTAAGTGCAGAATTTAAGTTTTTCTTAATTTCATTGAGTTCAGCAATTTTTATAGAATATTGCTCTATCTCTTCTTCACTTCCTTTATCTTCGGCCTCTTTTAGGAGTTGAAGATATTTTGATAGATTTTGTTCATTTATAAAATAGTGGTAGCTAGTAATACTTGTAATTAATATATTACGAATATCAGATTCAGTACGATCATTATTTTTTTCATTTAGTCTTAAAGATTTTTTAGAAGCTTCAGACAACTGATAATTATCAATTAAAAAATTAAGCGCAAGTTGTACCACTTCTTTATTGGCATGGCTAGGGAAGAACTTTTGGGGAGAGAAATTTTCGTCAAGTTTTAATTGCTCGATAGTTTCTTGTATAATAAAAGAAAAGAGAGATTGCGTTTTATCTTCATTAGTTTCAATAGATTCAAGTATATATTGAGCAATAGATAATTCAAGAATTTCTCCATTTTCATTACTAACGGGCAGTCGAGTGTCTCCATAGCGAATGAGTAAAAAAAGAAGATCTTTTTCCGCAGGGAATAGTTGCGTCCTCTTAAAAAGTTTTTCTCTCGTTTCTATAAAAGAGAAGCGATTTTGAGAAGTTTGTTGAGCTCTTTTTAGCCTTTGTGCTTCTTTGAAAGATAAATAATTGCGACGCTCACTTTGGATTTGTTTCAAGAGAGTGACTTCATTGATAGATAAATGTTGAGCAATACCTTGGGTATATACACTTCTTTCAATATTGTCAGGAATAAGTGCGACAGAATGAATAAGTTCTTTTATGAGTTCCGCTTTTTTTGCTAGGTCTCTTTGAAGATTATTTTTGTTAATCATCACTTTAAAAGAAACAAAGTCCATTTCATTTTCATCAAAGAAGCTTTGTACCTCTTCAATTGGATTTTTTCGGACGAATGTGTCCGGATCTTCTCCCTCAGGAAGGAGTACAATCTTTATATTCATACCTGCTTCAAGCAAGAGATTAACGCTTCGTTCTGTAGCTTTTAGTCCAGCAGGGTCTCCATCAAAGATTAGAGTAATATTCTTTGAAAAACGCTTTAAGAGGACAATTTGCTGTTCTGTAAGAGCTGTGCCACAAGGAGCTACGACATTTTCAATTCCAAATTGATGCAAAGAAATAACATCTAAGTAACCTTCGACAAGATAACATTTATCCGCTTTTTGAATAGGTCGTTTGGCAAGGTGTATACCGAAAAGTTCTTTGCTTTTAGAGTATACAAGGCTTTCTGGTGAATTAATATATTTAGCAAACTTCGTGTCAGTTTTCATAGTTCTCCCCCCAAAAGCAACAACTCGTCCAGATAGGGAGATGATTGGGAATAAGACTCTTTCATAAAAACGGTCGCCTCCAGACTTGCCTTCCAAAGGTTCAAAACATAGCCCCGATTTATAGAAGTTCTCCAGATTTTGATTTTCTTGACTTGCTTTTTTTAGTAAAGCATCTCTTTGAGCAGGGGAATAGCCGATACTAAACTTATTGATAACCTCTTCGGACAATCCTCTTTCTTTTAAATAGCTCATAGCAATAGCTTGTCCCTCTTGACTTTTGTGCAATTCTTCTTGAAAGAATTGTAGTGCAAATCGTAAGGCAGTAAATAAGCCTTCAAGTTCGGTTTTATTTGCAATTTCTTCTTTAGAGAGCTCTTTTTCTTCAATTTCTATTCCATATTTATTGGCAAGATATTGTAGAGCTTCAACAAAGTTCATACCCTCTGATTTTTTTAGAAACTCAATGGCATCCCCACCCTCTCCACAAGAGAAGCATTTGCAGATATTTCTTTCAGGAGAAACATAAAAAGAGGGATTTCGTTCTGTATGAAAAGGGCATAAGCCCACATAGTTTACGCCACTCCTTTTTAAAGCGATGAAATCACTAACTACATCATATATATTTGTAGCTTCTCGTATAGCATTTACAGTTCTATCATCAATCATAGATTTTACGATTTGTAGTATACTCTTTGGACTCTAGGAGAAAGGTCGGCTATCAATTCATAGGGGATGGTATCAATAGCTTGTGCTAATTCAGATATGGGAGTAATTGAATCTCCCCAAAGAATTACTTCGTCATTTTCTTGTGCTTCGGGGCAAGAACTTAAATCAATCATACAAGTATCCATACAGACATTGCCTATAATAGGACATTTCTTACCACGTATACTGACCCAACCTTTGCCTTGACTAAAGCGACGATCATATCCATCGGCGTAACCAATAGGTATAATTCCAATGTTCCCTCCATTACTTAGTAGACCTTTTCTGTTGTAGCCAATGGTCTCTCCTGAATTGATTTTCCTTTTTTGTAAAAGTGTGGTGCGGAGACGAAGGACATTTTCGACAGAAGGTAAATTGCAAGGAGAGATGCCATATAAACCAATGCCGAGGCGTACCATATCTAGGCTCTTTTTAGGAAAACGTTCTATCCCTGCTGTATTAAGGATATGTAAAAGAGGGGAATAAGCTAATTTTTGCGAGAATTCTTGAGCAACCTTTTCAAAGATTTCTATTTGTTGTTGAGTAAAAGTATCTTCATTTGGATTATCTGCCGAAGCTAAATGTGTAAAGATGGACTTAATATATACGAGTTGCTGATCTTTTAAAATAGGAATAAGTTCATTGAGCTCTTCAGGAGAGAAGCCCAGGCGGTGCATTCCTGTATCCACCTCAATATGTAAAGCAATACGAGAAAAGCCTTGTTTACGTATTTTTTCTAAGAATAATTGTAAGATAGATTGTGAGAAGATTACAGGCTCTAATTTGTAATTAATAAGCGTATCAAAAGCGGACTCTTCTGGATTCATAACCATAATAGGCGAAAGGATACCGGCTTGTCTGAGTTCTTTTCCCTCATCAGCTACAGCCACAGCAAGAGCATCGATATGAGCTTCGTCTAAAGTTTTCGCAACTTCATAGGAACCTGCACCATAGGCATTAGCTTTTATCATTCCTATAATTGCTGTTTTTTTGTCTATGAGACTCTTGTATACCTTTAGATTTTGAGATAAAGCCTCTAGATTAACTTGTAAGGTTGTTTGATGTACTTTCTTAGACAAAAAATCTGCAATTTTTTCAAATTGGAAGGTTCTAGCTCCTTTTATAAGTATGCAACTATTGGATAAAGATGTTAGTATATCACTTTGTAATACATCTTCAGTTGTTCTAAAACATTGAATATTAAGCTCAGGACAATAGTCTAAAAGTCGGGTCATCTCTTTTCCAACAGCAATTACGAGTTGGGGCTTTTTAGTTGATAAAAGAGTAGCAATGTTAGAATAAAGTTGACGTGAAGATAATCCACTCTGTTCAATCTCAGATAAGATAACTACTTTTTTATCATAAGTGTTGGCGTATCTACGTTGCTGAAAATCGAGAGCAATATCAAGTGAAATTAAGTCATTGCTACAAGCATCATTAATAATTGTATTTTGGAAATTACCCTCTTTAACTTCCAAACGCATTTCAACGGCTTCTAAATTGGCAAAACGTCCTTTTTCTTCCGTAAAAGAAGGGAAAAGGAGCATAAGAGCGACGATACAGTGTAAGACGTCGTGTATAGATGCATCATCTACAAAAGGAATTGTTATAGAGTGTTCTTCGTCAGAAAATGAAAAGAAGATAGAGCTGGAACTTTCATTTTTTTCAATCTTTTTTACCAAAAGAGTGGCTTCGGGATTAAGTCGACTCCAGCCTCTAGCTTTACCCATTAAACCTGCACGACTAAGACCTTCTGAGATGGCAAGATCATCCATATTATAAATGATCCGATTACAATTCTTGAAAAGGAGAAGCTTCTCATCAATTTTTTGAGCTGTATTATTAAAGTTCTCTTGATGAGCCGAACCAATATTCGTAATGATGCCAATGGTTGGATTAATAATATTTGCAAGTCGCTCCATTTCTCTAGGTTTAGAGATTCCAGCTTCAAAAATAGCAAGATTATGGGATGAGTGTAATTCAAGTACCGAAAGAGGAACTCCTAGTTGAGAATTATAACTTTTAGGAGAACGAACAATAGAAAATTTATCGGCAAGTAATTGGTGTAAAAACTCTTTGACAATTGTTTTTCCATTGCTTCCAGTAATACCTATGACAGGCAGTGTAAATTTAGCACGCCATGCTTGAGCAAGATCTTGAAGAGCTTTGAGAGTATCGGTGACAGCGATAAAGTTAGCTTCAGGATATTCTATTTGCAAATCTTCAATACCATTAATTATAACGAAATTACGAATACCGTGTTGGTAAAGTTGTCCTATATAATTATGTCCATCACCAGCCTCTCCTAAAAGAGCAACAAATAGCGTGTGCTGTATATGAGAAAGAGAGCGACTGTCTGTAAGTATATATTCAATAGAATCATCAAAACGTATGGCTGTTTGATGAGGTCGAAGAATAGATAATATGGAATTGATGGAATACTGCATTCGTTTTTTTCTTACTTTCTTTTGTTTTTTAGTAAAAAGGCGAGATATAATACGCCATTTGTTTACTAAGATAAGAATTTTATATGATATTTTTACTATAAAATTTTAAGAAAAAAACGAGCGGCAGTGTGATATAAGTAGTAAAGCAAAATAAAGCTTCTCGTCCTATTTATCCCCTTTTAGATAATCGGGGAATAATTGTTCAAAATCATTCCAGAATATTTGGAGACGTTCTTCAAATGAAAAAGGCATTTTAGAGGGGCGGTTATTATTCCAATCTCCAGCTATTTCTAGTATCTTTTGCATTGCCTCGCCTATCTTTTCCTTATCATTATAAGGGAAGAGCGAAAGATTATTCATAGAAGAATTATACAGAGATGCGGCTCCAATATTATTTGCTACAGCTGTAGGGAGACCAAAAACTAAGGCTTCATTGACTACGGCTCCAAAGGTTTCAGATTGACTTGGAAGAATGAAGGCATCAGCGGCAGCATAAAATGTATATAAGGCTTTGCCTTGTTTTTTCCCAAGTAAATGAATCTGATCTCGAGAACTAAGACTTGCAATCTTCTGTTCAATCGTTGCACGTTCTTCTCCTTCTCCGACAATAAGTAAGTGAATGTTTTTAGCATTAGCATACTTCTCTTCAAAAGCCTCTAGTAGTAGAGGTAGGTTTTTCTCTTTTGCTAATCTTCCGACAAAAAGAATATAGCGACTATTTTCTCCATAGGCTTCTTGCCATTTTTTTCGATGAGCTAGAGCAAGATCTGCAACTTTTTGATATTGAGTTCGTAAGAAACGATCGTCTTGAATAATAGGAAGGGTAACAAAACGCTCTCCATGTTTAAAATAGTTACGATATACTTTTTCTGCACGAGAGTCACAAACAATAACACCATCAATAGAGGACGAAGAGAGTAGGAGTTTCTTCTTGTTGAATTTTTGAGAAATTATATTTTTTGCTTTGTTAATATTATCATCACAGATAGTGAAAATACGTGTCCTTTTGGGATTAATTGCACGTAACGAAATGAGGCCAGCAGTACCAATGTTGAGTTCACTTAATATGATAATGTCGTATTCTTTTTTTTGATAAAGTTTGAAAATATCTTTTCTCCAATTGGGTAAGAAGGAGGGACCTTTTTTCAAATATTTATAGGGGAATTTAATCCTTTCTTTCCAAAGTTCTTGATCAAAATGCTGTTCTCTTGGTTGTTTGTATTCAAAATAGATGTCAGCTTGATAACGAGCATATAACTCATTGAAAAATTCTATTCTATAGGGAGCTAAAGCTCGATGTATAACGAGAACTCGGGGCTTCATAAGTTGCTTTTCATTCAAATGGAGACTTTTATTATAGAACAAAGTTAGAGAATAAAGAGAAACTAGAGAGAAAATGAGGAATAAATGAACTCTTTTAGGAGAAAATATTTTTTAATCCATCAAGTAAGAGCATCGCTCGAAAACAACAAGCGGCATTTTGGTAGAAGTTGTATCCTCCATAAAAAAAGCATAGCCGTATTATTTTAGCATATTCAAGCGAATATCCCATTTCAAGGTAGGGAGACTTTGGCTGCTCTATCCCCCAAAAAGCGTTTAGATACAGACTTTCAGAAAAACTTTTTCCCCCTAATTGAAAACGAGTAGCTAGGAATATAGGCATATCTACAATTGTATAGAGGCGTAAAGAACTTGTTCCCATAGGAGTATAAGCCCAAGGCGTATGGAAAGAGTAGGGCGTTTTATTACTAATTAAGGATAGAGAATTACATCCTTTAAGATAACTCTCATCTTCAGGGTAGATTTGCTTTTTTTGAAAATAGTGAGCAAGTTCAAATTGATAACGAAGTCTATGTTTCGGACTAAAAAGAATATGTTGTCGTAGAGAAAGAGAGAGAAATAGATATTGGCTGTAAGCTTTTGATAAAGCTAGGGCATGACGATATGAAAGGCGAAGGTGGGGTGAATAAAAGGTCGTAGGGGATAAGATTTTTCTTCCCCATTTATTATAAACATAGTTAGGAGCAAAATAAAAATTAATATCTGTCGAGATTTCAAAGCTTTTATGTAGCGGAATTTGTTGACTACTATACTTGTTATTTGTTTGGAAAGAGGGAGGATAGAGCGGATAATATAGATTTTCTTTTATGGGGAATACTTTTCTCCATTCAGAGGATAGACAAAAAGAAATCTTATCATTTATATCCCATTGGTTTTCAAGACGAAGAAAAATACTTTCATAGCGTAAACTTACTTGGACTCCCCGAGCAAAATTGAGAAGAGCAATAGCTTCTTTTTCTTCGGCAATGAGCCTGTTTTTTTCTAGATCGTAGTTAAAAAATCCCGCAGATAAAGAAAGTTTTTTTCTTTGTGAATCTCCAAATAAAAAAGAACTATGGATATAGCCGTAGTATTTTTTACTTTTAGTCGTGAAATAGAGAGCAGGACTGAGAGTATATAGAATTTCAGGGGATGGGCGGAATAGAAGAGCCACTTTTTGTCCCATCCATAGACCTTCAGGATAAGAAATGTCATTAACAAGTCCTAAAGCAAGTCCTTCAAAAGCAATGAAAAGGTGAGGCTTTATTTGGCAAGTGTCTCCTTGAATTATAGAAGAAAGGATTTTCCCCTTAGGAGAATGAATGAAATTTTTACACTGGGATAAAAAACTAGCCTTATTTGGAGGGGGACTTGTATGTAGTATTGCAAAAGATGAAATAGGTGAAAAGAAAAAAAGCAATAGCCATAGTCTAACTCTCTTCTTATCCTTTATTTTTTGCACAAAATTCATCTTATGCTTGGCTCTTTTTATTTTTCTTTGTTCTCGCTTTGTTCAAAATAGTTCTGAACGGCCGTTACAAAAGCTTCTCCATCTTTAAACTTATAAAAGCGAGTTCCATCTCCTCTAAGGGTCTTTACTTCTTTTGTGTGAGGAAGATAAGTAACCTCCATTAATTCTTGTAACTTACAAATACGATGAGCTTTGCGACCAATTTGATTACCTCCCCATAATTCCCCTTTTTTGTAATCGATGTATAAATAAGTATCTTTCCTAAATAAGAGAAATATTGCTGTGAAAACTATAGCAAAGGGAGCAATTAAAGTCCACCAAGGAGCAGGGGTATAGTGGTATAAATAATGGCAAAAAGCAAAAATAAATACGATTGCCAAAAGGGAAAGACTTATGGCTATATAGCGATTGTTGATTTGATTACGAAAGTGAAAAGTTTGCATAAATCTTCTTTTTAATGCGATATAATAGATCAAAAATAGAAAGACTTCTTCCCTTTTTAGGAAGAAGTCTTTATGTTTAGAATGTATCTTGATGCATAAGCATTAGATACTTTTTATTTGCGGAAAGGAGCTTTAGCTACTTCTGCTTTTATATTGCGACCACGAACAACGATAGAGATAGTAGTTCCAATCTTAGCGTATTCTTTAGCAACGTAGCCCATACCGATACCGATACCTAGGCTAGGAGACATTGAACCTGAAGTAACTTCTCCAATAATATCTCCATTCTCGTTAGCGATAGAATAGTGTTGACGAGGTATTCCTTTTTCAATCATTTTAAATGCAACAAGTTTACGAGTTACACCTTCTGCTTTTTGTTGCTCTAAACGAGCACGATCGATCATATCTTTCTTGTCGTCTGTAAATTTGGTAATCCATCCTAATCCCGCTTCAATTGGAGAGTGTGTATCGTCAATATCGTGTCCATAGAGACAGAATGCTACCTCTAAACGTAAAGTGTCACGACAACCTAGACCTGCAGGCATAATACCTTCTTCTTTTCCAGCTTCGAAAAGAGCATCCCAGATCTTTTGAGCATAGTCTGGATAGAAATACAATTCAAAACCACCAGCCCCTGTGTAACCTGTTGCAGAGATGATTACGTTAGGGCAGTCTGCAAACATTCCTACTTTGAAATTGTAATATTCAATTTCAGAAAGGTTTATATCTGTAAGTTTTTGCATTACTTTGATTGCGTTAGGACCTTGGATTGCAAGTTGAGCAATTTGATCCGATGCATTTTCCAAAGCAGCGTTCATTGTATTTTGTTTTTTACACCACTCCCAGTCTTTTTCAATATTTGCTGCATTAGGAACAAGCATATATTTGTCTTCAGAATAACGATAAAGAAGGAAATCATCTACGATACCCCCTTCACCATTAGGGAAGCAACAATATTGGATTTGTCCAATTTCTAATTTTGCAGCGTCATTACTTGATACTTTTTGAAGGAATTCAAGAGCATTAGGACCTTTGATCCAAAACTCACCCATATGAGAAACATCAAAAACACCTACATTTTCAAGAACATTACGATGCTCTTCTAGGATAGATGTATATTCAATAGGCATATTGTATCCTGCAAATTCGGCCATTTTAGCACCGAGGCCGATATGTATATCGGTAAATGGAGTTTTTTTCATTCTTCTGTTTGTTTAATTTTTATCTTCTTTATCAAAGATAATAAATCTTCAAAAAGTTCAGACGGATTTGTAGTTTTTATCGCTATTAACGGTGATACATATCTAGATGAATCACTTTGATAACAAAGTTGTATTGAGCTTTTAGGTTTTCTATTTGAGCCGATAAGAATTTATTCTCCGCTTGTTCAAGATCGGCAGTGCTAATTTCTCCTTTCATATAGGCTTTACGTAAAGCTTTTACCGCATTAAAAGCCGCTTTTTCAGCATTTTTTGAAGAAGAAATATTTCGTTCAGCAGCCACTGCTTCAGCATAAGCTTTAAGAATTGTTTTGTATAAAATTAAATCAGCGTCAATTTTGTCTTTTTGAGCAGCAATAAAATCAGCTTTTGCTTGACGAATAGCCGTTGAGGTTTGAAGGGCATCAAAAATAGGGATTGAAAGTGTAATTCCCATAAAGAAAGCCCCATTATTTTGAAGCTGTTGAAGAGCTTTTGAAGAAGAGCTTTGAGGAAGATACATAAGATTATTACTATAGCCTCCATTTAGAGATAAAGAAGGATAGTAGCCAGATTGAGCGGCATTAATTTGAGCTTTTGCCACTTTTAACCCCCAGTTTGCAGCACGTACCTCAGGACGTTTTAACAAAGCTTCTTTGTAGATTATTTCAGGACGAACAAGTTTTAAACGAGATTCTGAAATGAGCTTCTCCATATTGGGAGCTGCTAAGGGAAGAGGTTCAATACCATAATATTCTACACAAACATTCAAATCAACACGCACAATATCGGAGTTGCAAGTCGCCTCAGACAAGAAACTTTTGTCTCGTTCTAATTGAGCTTTAACTTCCTGAATTTTGTAACTAGGAAACTCTCCTTTTTGTACGAGTATTTTCGTTTTTTCTAGTGTGCTTTCTGTTTGACTGATACGTTCTTTTGCAACACGTATAATTTCGTCTTGAAGAAGGGTGTTGTAGAAGAAACGAGCCGCTCTAAGTTCAGCCCATTCTCTCCAAACTTGTATCAAAGCTTCATTCTTTTCTTTATTAAATTTTCGACTTCGTATATCGTGCCAACGTTTAAGCCCTGTAAAGATGTCGTAAGAGAAGCCCACTGTAAAGTTGGTATTCCAAGCAGAATGGTTGAAAGCAGCTTCTTTTGTTTGAGGATTTTTATCTAAAGCCCATCCTTGTTGTACTTTAGCTCCCAAAGTAGGTAGTAATTTATTCCTACTTGCATCATACTCTACAGATCTGTAAATACTATCAAGGACAATCCTTCCTACGTTGCTATCAAAAGCAATACTACGATCAACGCATTCTTGATAGGTGAAAGGATGGTCAGGTAGTGTATAATAAGTGAATAGTCCTTGTGCAGACAAATGGGAAAACCCAAGTAATCCAAAAACAGTAATAAATAAATATTTAAAAGTTCTTTTCATAAATAGAAATTTGTATTTGAGTGATTTAGCAAACAAAAATACTATTATTTTGTCATAGATGTTGAATAAAATGCCCTAGTTATGCGTGTTTTTTAAAGAAAAAAGTACTTCCACTCATAGAGAATAGAAGTACTTTTCGCTAAAAAAGTGAAAAAAAGAGCTTTTTCTACTTTTGATTATGCATAACAAGAAGAGGTTTTTCAGTATAACAGAGCATACGATGTGCTATACTATTAGAAAACATTCGTGCAAATAAATTTCTGTTGTAATTATTTATAACAAAGAGGTCTATATCTTTTTCATCAATAAATATTTGTAGAGCTGCTTCTAGAGAATGTTCTTTTAGTTTGGCAAAAGAAATTTTCTCTTCAGGATAATATTCCTTGTAATATTCAAACATCGCTTTAAGTTCAAGGTCGGTAAGCTCTTTCTTGGATTGCTCAATATTAAAGAGGGTATAGCTCGGTATATGAGGATGTACCAATTTAAGCATATCATCAAAAAGAAGAAAATCTCGATGATCAAAAGAAGTTCCTATAGCGACATGTTTCATCTCTTGAAACTTATTGACTTGTATGGAGGGGGGGATAATAAAAACGGGAACTTTGGCATTGTCTATAATTTTGTCAGTAACAGAATCGACAATATCTTCGTGAGCATCTTTTTTCTCTTTTACCCCCATAACAATGGTTACAGGAGGTCTTTTTTGCGACATCTCAAGAATGACTTTATTGGGATTGCCATTTTGTAAATAAGCCTTCATAGGCACATCAGGTAAACTTCCCTCTTGAATTCGTTCTTGGATATTTTCTACAATTTTATCCAGTTTTTCAGAACAATCTTCAAAATCTTTATGGAAATTTTTCCCCTGTACGCCATAGGATGTTTTTTTGTCTTGAGCTAGAATTTGCTTATCGCTGTTTTTATTGTGGTCAAAAGCATAAAGAAGCACGACTTCAAGATTTCTACGACGGGCAAAATAGAAAGCAAAATCAACGATTTTATCATTATGAGTTTCAAAATCAATAGGGATTAGAACATAGGGTGCCGCACCAATAGGATCTAATAAATCAAGTCCAGAATTAGATTTTTGAAGAGCATAATTACAAAGTTCGTCCCAAAGATGAAAAGCTTTATTGAGGTCTTTTTTATGAATGTAAATTTGAAAAGCATAAACTTCATTTGTTTCTAAAGACTTGAGTTCTTGCACATCTATAGAGACATTGTGCTTTTGCAATTTTTCCTTAATAAAAGGCATTTTCTCGGGAGGAAGTAGTGCTAGAGGAAGCATTTCTCCCATTGGTAATTTATCTTTCGTATCCATTTATTCGTAGAGTTAAGAGCTTTTTCGTAATAAAAAGAAAAACTTAACATTTTTTATAACAAAAGCAAATATAAGTTTTCTTTTCGAATAAACTCGTTTTTAGCAGATTTCCCAAATAAGAGAAAGGCTTAACCCCCAGCCTTTTTGCATACGATTTACGTCGTCAAGAGGCTGTGAGTAAAGTATTTTTCCTCTAAAATGGAATAGTTCGTAAAGTTTAGCTTGTATAAAAAGTTCAGAATGTGCCCCTTTGCCCCAGAAAAAAGGGAAAAAGTCAAAAGTAGATGCTCTATGTAGGGGTAAGAATATTCGTTTGTTAAAGTGACTTGCAAAATAGTAACTGCTTAGAATACCTACTTTTATAGAGGGGGAGCACACATAGTTCGTAGCTAGTCCCAAAGCATAGGAAAAGGCTTTTTCTTCTTTTAAACTTGCAAAATCACGACTATAACGAGAGAAGATATGGAAATCTAGTTTTTGTAGGGGAGAGAAAAAGAAATCACAAGCAGCAGATATTGTATGGCTTTGATTGAGATGTCCTTGGTATCGGAAGAGGCTTCTTAGAATACTTTTCTTTGGTAAATGCCATAGGGTTTCCCATTCACATCTTATTCCAAGTGGAGTTGTTTTTTGATGAAATCGGGGCTTAATAGAAGAAAAGAGGTCAAATAAAAATAGAGAAGGAGATTGTTTCCATAGTCTGTTCTCTATTTTTAGAGTTGTCCCCCATTCATTCCCTAAAGTAGAATAGTGACTCAGAGAACGCCCCCAAAGAGAGCAATAGTTAGCGGATAAATAGCGAAGAATGATAGAATATCTTCCCCAGTCATTCGTGTTGAAGATTAATTGATGTATGTTGCCCCATCCCCGATTACTACTTGTGGCAAATTCTCCTAAGATAAAGATATTTCCTTTTAAAGGACTGTAATGGTAGTCAAAAGAAAAGTTGCTGATTTTGTGCCAGTTTCTTTTAGCAAGAGTCGCATAATTAGGAAGATTTTGAAGTAATATACCTTCTGTCCAATAAGTATGTATGGCATTTATCCCTAAAGCAAAATTCTTTTGAGTAAAGTCCAATCGGACACCCAAAGCGTGTTGGGTAATTTGGTTTTTTTGTTCCCATTCTTCTTTGCTTCTATGCAAATCTGTATTTTGAATACTGTAGCAACCATTCTTAAATTTAGCATCTTGCTTTTTCCTAGAAAAAAATAGGCTAAGATGGAGGTGTTTAGTCCCAATACGTGAACTAATTCCCCTAAAAATTTTGTCAGCTCTATTACTTAAACAAGGATGAATGCGACTCAATTGCAAAGGGGGAAGCAAACGAGAATAAAGAGGAGAAAGAAAACTACGATTGGCTACAAGTCCAAGACCCCAAGAAAGGTGAAAGTCTCCAACAGTAACTTGTTTGATGAAAGGAGATACATTTTGTACAGAAAGGTGAAAAGAAAAACGATCAAAAGAGGAGTAGCCTTTTTTAAATAGCACTTCGTAAGGGCTACTTGCTCCCATAATCCCAAAGGAAAACACATTTGGGAGTTTGTATAAAAGCCGAGGAGAAAGTCCCCAAGCTAAGCCGAGCCAATTTTTTTGATAATTTTTAGGAATACCACTTCTTTTTACAGAAGATATAGAGAGTTTTAGTTTCCCTAATTTAAAGTTTCTAAATAAGGTCGCTTTTTTTTGTTCATCAATTTTTAGGAAGGGTAGTATCCTTTTTATACTTTTTTGATCCCATCCATTGATGAGTTTTAGTTGATAAATAGACTCAAAAGAGCCCCCACGACGATTTCTTTCAATAAAGAAATTATGAATGGCAAAAGGAGATATACCTCCAATGGCTTCCATTTCTTGAGGAGTAATACGATTGATGTCGTATTTTTTCTTTAATCTTTTAGTATTTAAATTGCTAAGGGAAATGTCTGATAGGTCGGGGGCACTCTCTTCTAAAGCCAGTTCTTCAAGAAGAAGAGTTTCCCAAATAGATGGAGGAATATTGCTGTGAAAAGAATTTTTAGCAGTAGAGTCAGGAATAGAGTTTTTAAAAAAAGAAAACCACTCTCCAGTGGGATAATCGTTTGCTCCATAACTTAGGTTGCTCCCAAGTAGAAAGATAAAGATTGCCCAACTGAAAGAGTGGTTACACAAACAAATAAAACGCATCATCTTCTGTTGAATGAAAAGTTTTTTAAATCTCTCCTTCGGCTATTCGTTAGAGCCATAATTCAAATCATCTGGTATAAATAGAAGAAATATCCTCTCCCAAAAAGATATTTCTTTTTCATCCACAGAAGTTGATTCGTTCATCATAATCGCCATTACAATGATTGAGATAAAAAGATTTCTTTTTTATCTATCAACAAAAATAGGTATATAAATTGAAAAAAGCAAATTTTTATACCTAGAAGGTGTTATTTGTTGATTTTCTACTGTATTTAAGGAGTTGGATTTAATTTTTCTTGAATTCAGTCATTACTCTTTAACTCTCCACTTTTGCGTAGTTGTATAAGAGTATGTTTAGAAGCTGCTTGTTCTGAACCTTTTTTTGTTCGGCTTTTTCCTGTGCCACGGCTTCTGTCGTTAATAAATACTTCTGAAATAAAAAAACCATATTTACCTGGTTGATGTTTTTTTACTTTAAATTGGATGTCTATTTTTTCTTTAATTCCCCACTCAAGAAGTTTATTCTTGTAGTTTGTGCCAAGATCTGGATTTTCTTTCTTAATCTTATCGTAAAGAGGTATAATTGTTTTTAGAATAAAATTCTCAGCAGTTTCAAACCCTTTGTCTAAGAATATAGCTCCTACTAAAGCTTCAAGAGCATTTCCTAGTGCATCTTTGGCAAGATGGTTGTTGTGATTTTTTTGAATAATCTTCTGAAGTCCAATTTTTACAGCGATAGTATCTCCAATTTCACGAGACACAATTCGGGATTTAAGTGCAGATAATGTACCTACTTCATAATGGGGGTACTTTAAGTAGAGGTATTTGGAAACAGAAGCTCCGATAATGCTATCTCCTAAGAATTCAAGTCGGTCATTATCTTCTTTACATTTATTTTTCTTTTTTTCAGAAGTGTTGTTTGAAGGGTCAATAAGAGCTAATTGATAGTATTCTTTATTAAGAATAGGATAGCCAACAATAGTTTCTAAGAAATCCCATTTGGGATCTTTTTTTTGGAAAAGTCTCTTAAAATGAAAAAATTTTAGGAAGGACATTTATTTGACAATAATTACAGGGGTAATCAAATAGTAGGGGATGCTCCTGCAAATTAGCAAAAGTATCCCCTTTATCTTAGTAATATATGTGAGTTAGTCAGTCACGACAAATTTCTTTTATTGATATTTCTTGAAAAGAACTGAAGCATTGTGTCCTCCAAAACCAAATGTATTAGAAAGTCCTACACGTACCTCTCTTTTACAAGCTTTGTTAAAGGTAAAGTTCAAATCGTAATCAATATTTTCATCTTTATCATCCTCTTGGTGGTTGATGGTTGGAGGAATGATGTCGTTCTTAACTGTTAAGACCGTTATCATAGCCTCTAATGCACCAGCTGCTCCGAGTAGATGCCCTGTCATAGACTTTGTAGAGCTAATATTGAGTTGGTAAGCAGCATCTCCGAATACACTTTTGATTGCTTTTACTTCACTCACATCACCTACAGGAGTACTTGTTCCATGTACATTAATGTAATCAACGTCTTCCTTAGATAGACGAGCTTCATCAAGAGTACGTTGCATAACAAGTCGAGCTCCAAGTCCTTCAGGGTGACTTGCGGTTAAGTGGTGTGCGTCAGCAGACATTCCCCAGCCTCCTAATTCAGCATAGATTTTAGCTCCTCTAGCTAAAGCATGATCTAATTCTTCAAGGATTAAGATACAACTACCTTCACCAAGAACAAATCCATCACGACTATTACTAAAAGGACGACTTGCTGTTTGAGGACTTTCGTTACGGGTAGAAAGAGCATTCATTGCATTAAATCCTCCGATACCTGCCCTAGTAACACAAGCCTCACTACCACCTGTAACCATAACATCCGCTTTCCCTAGTTGAATCATTAAAGCTGCATCAATAAGGGCATTTGTAGAGGATGCACAAGCTGAAACTACAGAATAGTTGGGACCATGAAAACCATAATTGATAGAGACAATTCCTGAAGCAATATCCGAAATTAGTTTAGGGATAAAGAAAGGATTGAAACGTGGCCCCATTTCTTCAGAATAGTTAATTAACTCATTCTCAAAAGTTGAGATACCTCCAATTCCAGAGGAAATAACTACTCCAACACGCTCTTTATTGATTTTGTCAAGATCAAAGTTTGCATCATTGATAGCCTGTTTAGCCGTAGCTAAGGCTAATTGAGTATAGCGATCATAACGTTTAGCTTCTTTGCGATCAATATAATCTTCAGCTTTAAACCCTTTTACTTCACAAGCAAATTGAGTTTTAAACTTAGAAGCATCAAAGTGCGTAATGGGAGCAGCTCCACTTTTTCCATCAAGAAGACTTTCCCAAGTTTCTTCTACGTTGTTGCCAAGAGGAGTAATTGCTCCAAGTCCTGTAACAACAACTCTTTTAAGTTCCATCTTATTTATTAAGAGATTCGATGTAATCAATAACTGCACCTACAGTAGGACGAGCTTTCATTTCTTCATCTTCGATAGTTACATTAAACTCAGTTTCTAGACCTAAAACGAGTTCTGCAATATCCATAGAGTCAGCTCCAAGATCTTGGATAAAGTTAGCTTCACGAGTTACTTCAGAAAGTTCTACACATAGTTTTTCAGCAACAATGTTCATTACTTTTTCTTCTACTGTATTCATAACAAAATTTATTAAATGTTTATTTATATATTATATTTTAATTCGTTCCACTATGATATTAGGATAGAAATTCCTACTCTCTTTCATAGTATCTTTGTCACAAAGAAAAGCATTTTTATTGAAAAAAAAGGCTTTTCAAGAGAAAAAAACACAAAAAATTGCACATTTGACAAATAAAGTGCAGTTTTGAGTAAAAGAAATAAGTATATGAAAATAGCAATTTTTGCAAGTGGAAGTGGTAGTAATGCTGAAAATCTATATAAGCAGCTGCACGGAAAATATGGGATTTTATTTCCTTTATTGATTACAGATAATGAAAATGCAGGAGTGCGAGAAAGAGCTGCACGTTTAGGTCTTCCTTGTATTTATCGCTCAAGAGCAGAAATGATGCAAGGTAGTGAGACGCTTGAACTATTGAAAAACGAGGGGGTAGATTTAATCCTTCTAGCAGGTTTTTTAGGGAAAATCGCTGGAGAATTGTTGAATTTTTATGAAGGCAGAATTATCAATCTTCATCCGGCTCTTTTACCTAAGTTTGGAGGAAAAGGAATGTATGGAGATCACGTTCATAAAGCAGTTTTAGAAGCTAAAGAGAGCATTTCAGGAATTACTTTTCATTTTATAGATAAGGACTATGATAAAGGGCAGATGATTTGTCAAGTCCATTGTCCTGTTTATCCCGATAGAGATACAATAGCTACTTTGTCAGAAAGAATTCATCGATTAGAACATCTTTATTACCCTCTAGTTGTTAAAGACGTAGTACAACGTATAGAGGGGAAATAAAAAAGGAATAAATGAAAAAGAAAGAGAGATTTGAAGGTATAATTCAGTGGTTTTCAGAGAATATGCCAATAGCAGAAACGGAGTTAAATTATTCAAGCCCCTTTGAACTATTGGTTGCTGTAATATTGTCGGCTCAATGTACAGATAAACGTGTAAATATGGTTACTCCTGCTCTTTTTGAGGCATTTCCTAAAGTAGAGGATATGGCAAAAGTGGAGGCTGAAAGTGTTTTCCCTTATATTCGGAGTATTAGTTATCCCAATAATAAGGCAAAACATTTAGTAGGTATGGCTAAAATGTTACTTAAAGACTTTAAGGGGGAAATCCCTTCAGAAAGAAATGAGTTAATGAAATTACCCGGAGTGGGACGAAAGACCGCCAATGTTATTGCTTCTGTAATCTTTGATAAACCGACTATGGCTGTTGATACTCATGTTTTTAGAGTTTCCAATAGAATAGGATTAACCACGAATTCACGTAGTCCCTTGCAGACGGAAGAGACGCTTATAAAATATATCCCAGCAGAATTAATACCCAAGGCACATCATTGGTTGATTTTGCATGGACGTTATGTCTGTATGGCACGGAAACCACAATGTAAAGATTGTGGAATATCTCCTTACTGTCGCTTTTATTCAAAAAAAATCGCCTTACTATCTCAAAAGAGTTAATAAGGCGATTCTTATTAAGAAGGGGAGAAAGAAATTTCTTCCCTTTTTTATAATCTTATCGAGTGAAATTTACTTCAATACCAAAGCTTAGCAATTGGTTAATTTGTAGTCTTTTAAAGAAACTTTCTCTGATTTGAACTGCATCGTCAAAGCGAAGTGCTAAATTAAGACGAGTAGATAAGTATTTAGAGATAGAGAATACTAAACCATTTTCCCATTCTGTTTCAACACGCTTGTAACTTGTATTAAATAAAAGACGAGATTGCCAAAGAATTGATTGTGTGATATAGAAGTCTAAATTTGCACGGAACATTGAACCTATAGCACTATAAATATTTGTGTTAGGTTTGAAGCCGTGACGAGTAAGATCAATGTCTTTGCTTAGTGACCAACGGAAGTCATAAGCAAGAGGTGAAAGGTTGAACTCAAAATGAAGTTTGCGACCATAAGTAGAAGATTTCCAATCATACACATACTTAGCACCAAGACCAAGCATAGTTGTAATAGGAGATAGAGGTCCAGATAGATAGGTTTTCTTGTTTTCTTCTCTCATCTTAAATAGCTGTGTGCGAACTTCTGCATCAAGAGTATAAAATAGATTCTTAAGAAGGCTAGATTCATAACCAAAGTTAGAGTGTAGGCGAAGAAGATCGTCAGCAACTCTTAATTTTCCCACGGTGTCAGCATTACTTGTAAAGAGACTAAGACGCCATTCTAATTCATTATTCCAAGAAATTCTTTCTTTTTTATAGTTTGCCGTTAAAAGGTGCTTGTTAAAAAGGTTAAAGTTACTATTCCCCCCTTTGTGCCAGTTAGAAGAAATGTAAGATTGGGTAAGGTGTAAAGCACCATTCCAACTGAAAAACCAATATTTTTTAGGAACTTCTATTTCTTTAGGTTTTTCATCTGCAATTTTTGTAATAGAAGGATTTATACCCTCTATATTAAGTATTGGAGTTGAACCAGAGATTGTTCGTTCTTCCACTTTGTGAGCTAATAGATCTGAATTGGTTACTTTAATAAGATCTGCCGCTTGTGTTTGCACTGAATTTACAAAAAACTGATCCATTTCCATTCCTTTTGCAATTTTGTTAATGGAAAATTCTTGACTAGGTTCTTGAGTTTTTGTAAATGAAAATTCTGATTTTTTATATAGGGGAGTCAAAGGTTTAAGTGCATCAACATTTGAAGTTGAAAGAGGCATTGACATCATTACAGGAAGCATAGTTCTATACTCATGAACAAAATATATAGAACTTGAAATCTCATTCAACAGAGTCGAAAAAGATTGAGTGTTTTGCTCTGTAGTAGGTTGAGTTTGAAGAGCCGTTTCTAAATCTTCAGATGACTCATAAATGGATGCTTGTGGCAGTTGTGCATATCCCATTATTGTTGAAGAGAATAGCATCGCTAACACAAGAGTCTTGCTTGATTTCAAAAATTTCATAATTAGTTTATTTTAATAGGTTAAACCTCTTTGTTTTATATATACTTTAGACAAAAGTACAGTTTTTTGAAATATAATAGGTTTAAAAACTTTTATTTTTTAAGAAAAATTACTCTCCTTTTTTTGTAAAAACATAAAGAAGAGAACTTGCTTTAAGTGGATTTTTTATTGTTTTAATATTTGTTTTTGTGCCGATATAAAGGGCTTTTAAAAGAGCCGTAAAGATAGAATTGCCTTTTTGTTTTTCGCTTAAAAGGGCAATATAGTAGGCATCCCAAAATAAAGGATAGATTTTCTTTAAAAGGAATTGATGTCGTCGGGCGAGTTCTTGTATGTCTTGAGCTGTAAAATGCCAAAGATGACGAGGTACATCTAGAGCCGCCCAGTTTTCACCATAATATTCAGCGTCAAAGCTCCGAGGGTTAGGTAGGGCTAAAAATAATTGCCCCTCTTTTGTAAGAGAGGAAAAAATTTGTTTGAGATGCTCTTCTAGATTGGGGATGTGTTCAAGTACATGCCAAGAAGTAATGACATTGAATTCCTTTTCATTGGGGGGGAGCTCCTCAAGAAAGGCACAGCTCTTAATCTTAAAATGTTCTAGAGCGTATTTTCTACCCTCCTTACTTTGTTCAATGCCATATACAGAGCAACCTTTGTTTTTCATATAATTTGCAAATTCTCCAGTAGCACAACCAATATCAAGTACTCTTAGACTTTTGTTGGGAAGAGTGTTTTTTTTGATCAACTTATGTTTTTTATAGAACATAAATTGTCGGATTATAGTATAAATACGATTTAGAGCAGTCTTTTTATAGCTATTATGGGGGGTATATGCTTCGCTTTGATAGTATTGTCCGAGCTCGTCTTTGCTGGGCTTATTTCCTGTACGTAAAAATCCACAATGAGGGCATTGATCTAAGGGAAATTTATTTTTAGAGACAAGGTGGTCAGTAGCCCAAGCAACAATGTGACTACCGTTTTTTTGACAAATGGGACAATACATAGGAGACTACTATAAGTATAAATTATAACCCTTTTCTTTTGGCTTCATTCCAAAGCTCTTCCATTTCTTGAAGAGTAAGTTCTTTTATAGCTTTATTTTGTTCTTTAGCTTGACTTTCAATATAGTTAAACCTTTTTGTAAATTTTTGATTGCTTCTTTCGAGAGCATTATTAGGGTCTACTTTATAAAGTCGTGCTGCGTTGATGATGGCAAATAGAAGATCTCCAAATTCGTTCTCAATTTCTTTTGCATTTTGTAAAGCTATAGCTTCTTTTACTTCCAATAGTTCTTCTGTAACTTTTTCCCATACTTCACTTCGCTCTTCCCAATCAAAACCTACAGCACAGGCTTTTTCTTGTATGCGGAAGGCTTTTATAATAGAGGGGAGGGAATTGGGAACACCTGAAAGAATGGTCTCGTTGCCATCTTTTTCTTTTTGTTTAATTTCTTCCCATTGTTTTTTTACATCTTCTTCATTATCTACTTGACTGGAGCTATAGATATGGGGGTGTCTGAAAATGAGTTTGTTACAAAGAGTATTGCAAATGTCTGCAATATCAAAGTCTTCTTTTTCTTGTCCTATGCGAGAATAAAAAATGATATGCAAAAGGACATCGCCCAATTCTTTTTTTATTTCGTGCGTATTCCCTTTTAAAAGTACATCGACAAGTTCATAAACTTCTTCTATCGTATTGCTACAAAGACTCTCATTGTTTTGTTTCATATCCCAAGGACAATTGCAGCGTAGCATATCAACGACATCAAGTAGTCGTGAGAAGGCTTCTAGTTTTTCTGTCTTAGAATGCATAATTATTTGGATAAGGTTTTGAAAAAGAAACTACCGCCCCTAGTAAGGCACGGTAGTTTCTATTCATTATTTTTTAGAGTTTATTTTTCAAGAACAGGAATACTTTTTCCTTTTTGTCGTTCTTTAAACTCAGTAATACCATCTTTTAAATATTTTCGGTAAGCTACTACATCAAGATTGTGTTGACGAGAAGCTCCTACAGGAATTCCATTATTGTCAAGAGGTACATAAAAAGGTTGTGCATTGGCACCAAATTTATTTCGTTGTAGATAACTCCATTTATCTCCAATGGTGCGAAGTTTACTCTTTTTAATTTCTCCACCTAAAGATTCTTCGACTTCAATAACTTCAGGAAGAGGAGTTTTGTCGTCTACCATAAGTGTAATGAGTACATATTTATTTTCTAATAAATCTTTCACTTCGTCATCAATCCATACAGAATTTTCCATCTCACGGCAATTGACACAACCAAAGCCAGAGAAATCTACCAATACAGGGAGATTTCTCTCTTTAGCATAAAGCATTCCTGCTTCATAGTTGTCAAATTTTGCGTGAACCTCCTTATTATAAAGGTTAAAATCTTGCGTATAAAGAGGAGGAGAAAAAGCACTTACAGCTTTTAGGGGAGCACCCCAAAGTCCGGGGACAAGATAAACTGCAAAAGAAAGAGATACGAGAGCGAGGAAGAAACGTCCGACACCCACTTTTTCTACTTTAGAATCGTGAGGGAAGGAAATCTTGCCTAATAAATAGAAGCCGAGACAAGCAAAAATTACAATCCATAAGGCAAGGAAGGTTTCTCTAGGTAAAATTCCCCATTGATAAGCAAGGTCTGCAACAGATAAGAATTTAAGAGAAAGTGCTAATTCAAGAAAGGCCATTACGACTTTTACTGAGTTCAGCCAACCGCCACTTTTAGGCATACTTTGTAGCATATTGGGGAAGATGGCAAATAGAGAAAAAGGTAGGGCAAGAGCAAGAGCAAATCCAAACATTCCTGCAGCAGGTCCTAATAATGCTCCTTCCGAAGCAGCTTGAACAAGTAAAGTTCCGATAATAGGACCAGTACAAGAGAATGAAACGAGAACGAGCGTGAAAGCCATAAAGAAAAGGCTCAAAACCCCCGTTGTTGAATCCGTTTTGCTGTCAAGTTTATTTGTCCATTTTGCAGGAAGTACTAATTCAAAAGCACCAAAAAAGGAAATCGCAAATAGTACAAGTATTGCAAAGAAGACAATATTAAATACGGCGTGAGTAGCTAGGTTGTTTAGCATACTTGCTCCAAAAATAATCGTAATGGAAAGCCCTAGCGTGAGATAGATAACAACAATGCTACAGCCGTAAACAATCGCATCTTTGATCGCTTTTTTTCTGTCTTTTGTTCTTTTCAGGAAAAAGCTAACAGTCATAGGTATTAAAGGCCAAACACAAGGAGTCATTAAGGCAATAAGTCCTCCTAGAAAGCCAATAAGAAGAAGTTCAAGAAGTGAAGAATTGGATTGTTTTAAAGTCGTATCCCCATAGGCTTTAAGCGTGTCTATAACGGGAGTCCAAAGAGCGGATTGCTCATTGTTGTTACTCGAAAAAAGGCTGTTGTTACCTGCTTTAGAAGAACTTTGATCGTCTACTTTAAGAGCCTTTCCAAAAGCAAACTCTTCGGTTGTTGGAGGTAGACAAGCTTGGTCATTACAAGCTTGAGCAGAAACACCAATTTCAATAGAAAAGTTTTCAGGATCTGTTATTTTCAGTATTTGAGAAAAATGTACTTCTTTTTCAAAAAAACGAAGATTCATACCAAATTGAGCTTCGTATTCTTCGTGAGCTTTTCTATCCGCAACAAATGAGCCGATAGCTTCAGCTCCTTCGATTTTGTAATAGGTGAATTCGGTTGAATTAGGCCCATCAAGAGGCATATTTTGATCGTAGAGATGCCATCCCTCTTTGATTTTTGTTGAAATGGTTAATTTCTTTTCATTACTTCCATGATCGACTAGATTAGCTTCCCACTTAAGGATGTCTAATTCCATTTGTGCTTGAGCAGAGAACTGAAAGCCAAGGAAGAAGAGGCAAAAGAAAACGAATTGCAGTCCGTAAATAAATTTCTTTGTCATAAGTTCGTAGACTAATTGTTGATAATTTTTGTTAAAGTGTCCAGTTGTATTTTTTTAGAAGGAGACTCCTTTTGAGATAGTGTCTCATTCTTTTCTTTAATGAGTTTTTTTTCATTAGCTGTAGTTCTTCCTAAGAGAAGTTTTTTTATTTCTTGAGGAAGAGCTAAAGTAAAATGGTGTTTCTTATAAGTGACAGGGTGTAAGAAGCTTAAACTTCTCTGTATAAGGGCTAATCTTTTGCTCCCTTTGAGAACAACACCTTTGTTTTTTTCGCCTAGTATGGGATGCCCACATTCATTGAGTTGGGTGCGAATGCCATTGTAACGACCGTGTAATTGTAGGGATAAGAGGCTACGGAAAGATGCGTTTTGCTCAACAGTATAAGAAACCTTAGAACGTCTAGAGGGAAGAGCTCCTTTTTTTAATTTGTTAGATTTGTTTTTGTTCCTTTCAATGGTAGCAGGAGCTTCAAAAACGCCTTCGGGTTCTAAGAAGTTACCTTCTACTACGGCAGAGAAGGTCTGAGATAGCATATATTTCCCCCAATTGTCTAGAAATTCTTGTTGTATTTCTCTATTTCTAGCAAAAAGGATTAAGCCTTCACTATCTCTATCCAAACGATTGAGCAAGAATATTTTTTCACGAATATCAGCTGACTTATAGTAATCAGCTACAATTCGGTAGACGGTGTTTTTATCTCCTTCATGCGTTGCGATTGTATTTATTCCTGCATTTTTATGTACTAAGATAAAATAATCATCTTCCCATAGAACTTTGGCCTCCGTTTTGTTGAGAGGAGCAAGAAATCCAATGTTGAAAATTTCAATTAAATCCTCTTTTTGGATAATTAGATTATGATTTTCACAGACATTTCCATTGCAAGTTACACAACGATCTCTCAAGAGTTGTTTTTGAGAGGTGCGACTGTGTTGGGGTAAAGTTTGAGCAATTGCTTCCAAAATAGGATATTCTCCGTCACTCTTCCATTTAGCAACAAGTTGTCTTGTTCTTTGATTTTTAGTATTCTTGATCATTTTGATTTTGTTTTTTCGATAGGTTTATGGATAGAGTAATATTGCTGTAGAGCATAAAAATACAAGCGATGCTACAAAAGATGATCCAAAGTTGGCTCTTCCAAATAATCGCAAAAGCTCCTGCAACCCATAGAATGCCTGAGAAGTGAGCCATGCGAATGAGGCGTCGTATGCGTAAGTTCCCATTTTCTTGAGGGCGGAACCACACGACAGAGAAGAGATAGCCCATTCCTCCAGCAAGGAGGAGGTATTTAGCCCAATTGAGTTCAAAAACAATCAGTAAAGCAAGTGCAAGTACGAGTAGTATAGAACTCAAAGTATAAAGAGCAGAATGTATTTTTTTAGCCATAATAGGGAAAGTTTATTTTTTCTTTTTTTCTACAATACGAAAAATAACTTCTTCGGGTTGTTTAAATCCATATCGTTCACGAGCAATATGTTCGAGCTGATAGGTGTCGTTACGTACGACAGATAGTTCTAAGCTGTCTTGAATAAAATGCCTTCGAGCAATTTTGTATTCATTTTGAAGATGGGCAATTCGGCTTTGTCTACTAATTATAGAAAAGACATTGTACTCTCCCAAAAGAACTGACAGACTTAAAAAAAAGAGTCCAATAAAAACAATGGCTTTAAGGGGAGTTTTTTTGTAAAAATCCTTCCCTTTTTTATAAACTTTAAAAGAAAAAGCAATTATAAGATGAAAAGTATCTAGAATTTTTTTTGTGTATTTCTTTATATTTTGCATCATTTTTATTTATTCTTACCAGACTAGAAACAAAAATACCTTTTTTTTGTCAAGTAAAGTACCCTTTTAATTTATATAGGGCTAAAATAACTGTAAAAAAAGCAAATAAGACTTGTTTTTTTTGCTAGTGAGCAAAGTGAAAAAGCCTAACTTGCAAATTGAAATTGTCTAACTAGCTTTTGAGAAGTGTTTTTAGACCAATAGAAAAATAAAAAATTTAGTTTTTTTGATTTTTTTTGTTGTAAAATGAAATATTATCTTTTACCTTTGTCACTGAATTAATTCATATTAATAAAATAGCTCTTATGAAGACAAATGAAATCATGGCCCAATTAGAGGCTAAACACCCAGGAGAAAGCGAATTTCTTCAAGCGGTGAAAGAAGTGCTTCTTTCAATAGAAGATGTGTATAACCAACATCCAGAATTTGAGAAGCATGGTATCATTGAAAGAATTGTAGAACCAGATCGTATATTTACGTTCCGTGTGCCTTGGACAGATGATCAAGGTAAGGTCCATGTAAATATTGGTTACCGTGTACAATTTAATAATGCTATTGGCCCTTATAAAGGCGGTATTCGTTTCCACCATACAGTAAATCTTTCTGTATTAAAATTCTTAGGATTTGAACAAACATTCAAAAATGCTTTGACTACTCTTCCTATGGGTGGAGGTAAAGGAGGATCAGATTTCTCTCCAAAAGGACGTACAGATGCAGAAATTATGCGTTTCTGCCAAAGCTTCGTTCAAGAGTTATGGCGTAACATTGGTCCTGACACAGATGTTCCTGCTGGGGATATTGGTGTAGGCGGCCGTGAAGTAGGCTATATGTTCGGTATGTACAAAAAATTAGCTCGTGAGCATACAGGAACATTTACAGGTAAAGGTATGGAGTTTGGAGGTTCTCGTCTTCGTCCAGAATCTACAGGATATGGAGCTGTTTACTTCGTACAAAATATGTGTAAACAATTAGGCTTAGATTATGTAGGTAAGACTGTTGCTATTTCTGGTTTTGGTAATGTTTCTTGGGGTGTTGCTAAAAAAGCTACAGAATTAGGAATGAAAGTGGTTACAATTTCTGGTCCTGATGGATATGTATACGACCCAGATGGAATTAATACAGAAGATAAGTTTGACACTCTATTAGATCTTCGCTCAAGTGGTAATGACGTAGTTGCTGACTATGTGAAGAAATATCCAAATGCGAAATTCTATGCAGGTAAAAAACCATGGGAGCAAAAAGTAGACTTCGCTCTTCCTTGTGCTATCCAAAATGAAATGAACGAAGAAGATGCTAAGAAACTTGTTGAAAATGGAGTTATTCTTGTTGCTGAAACTTCAAATATGGGTTGTACAGCAGAAGCTGCAGACTATTTCATTGCTCGTAAAGTAAACTTCGCTCCAGGTAAAGCAGTAAATGCAGGGGGTGTTTCTTGTTCGGGTCTAGAAATGACACAAAATGCAGCTCACCTTTCTTGGACAAATGAAGAAGTAGATAGATGGCTACACCAAATTATGCAAGATATTCACGACCAATGTGTACAATATGGTCATGAAGGTGATTATGTTAACTACGTTAAGGGAGCAAATATCGCAGGCTTTATGAAAGTAGCTAATGCAATGGTTGCTCAAGGAGTTTGCTAAGAAAATAAACTTGTACTTATAATAAAAAAGCTTCTTCTGGGAATACTAATTCTTGGAAGAAGTTTTTTCTATATAAAGCAGCTAGACTTACATTATTGAAGACAAGGAGATAAAGGAAAGATGAATATAGAAGAGGAAATAAGTAAGTTTGCTCCCCGTGGAGCAAGACCTGTTTTAGAAATTATAGAAAAGTTTTATCCTAGAGAGGGCAAAGCTTTTGAAATTCTTGTTCTTCATTCTATGGCCGTAAGTCAATTTGCACTTTTGAAAGCAAAGAAACATCCTGAACTAGCTATAGATGAAATCTTTGTCTATGAAGCAGCGATGTTGCATGATATAGGCGTTTTTTTAACTTCTGCAGAGACTTTAGCTTGTTATGGAAAAGCTTCGTATATTCAGCATGGAGTTTTAGGAGCAGATTTATTAAGAAAAGAAGGCTTATTTCGTCATGCTCTTGTTTGTGAGCGACATACAGGAGTGGGCTTATCAAAAGAGGAAATTCTGTATCGGGGAATAGCTCTTCCAGAAGATCGGAGCTATATTCCTATTTCTTTGGAAGAGCAATTGATTTGCTATGCAGATTGTTTCTTTTCAAAAACAAGTTTAGCGAAGCAAAAATCTGTTGAAGAGGTAAGGCGAAAAATTATAGCTATGGGGAGAGATGAGCAAGAGAAAGTATTTGCAAGAGAGTCTCTAAAAAGGTGGGATGTTATGCACCGTCTTTTTGATTAGTATTATTCTAATATCTATAAAAAGAAAGCCCTACTAAGAAATACGACTAATTCTTAGTAGGGCTTTAATTTTTTAAGAGAAAATTTTATTTTCTTCTTTTTCTTTTGAAGGGGTTACATTTCTGTAAGCCTTTTTTTAGTAAATTTTGTCCGATTTTGATACTTGTGGATAAGATTATAGGCGATGCAACTTTTTGAGCTACTTCGAGCCACGTCTCCCATTGAGGGTATTTTTGTTTCCATTTCTGTAAAGAACCTTTGTAAGTAGCCGTTTCGTTGGATTTCGTATTTGCTCCTTGTGATTTTTTCTTTCGAGAAACAATCTTGTCTGCAAGATTTATAAACTGTAAGCTCTTTCCAATAAAAGAAGATGCCGGAATATACTTTTGTTCAATTTCTTGTAGTATCGCTTCTCTATTATCTTGAATTTTTAAAAGATCAAGATCCTTCTTTACCTCTTGTTGAGCAGAGTATAGTTCCCTATTGATACTCTGTTTTTTTATTCTTAGTCCTAAAATAGTTGTATTCATAGTGCTTTCGTTTTAGGGTTTTGAAGAGCTTTTGCAGAAGGTGTTGCTGATTTTGTTGAATGAAAATTGTCTTCAATCTTTTTTTCAAGAGCAAGTGCTACTTTTACAATCTTTTTGTCAATAGCTTGTAGTAGTGTATCTCTAAAAAGGAATAAAAGAAGAAGAATAAGGACGAAAGAGAGGAGGCCAAAAAAGGAACAGGTAAATAGCGTCCACGTAGAGAAGTGAAAAAGACTTATCGTTATAAATATTGATAAGAGAGTTACAAAGAAAGGAAGAAAAAGTATTGCCAAAGGAAGGAATATAATCCATCTAAGAGCTTTTATAGATACTTCTGCAGAATCAATACAAGCTTTTCTAAGGTAAAGGGCTATTAATTCTTTAGAGTGTTGTATAATAGAGCCTATTCCAAAATCTTGAGAGTTATTTTCTTGCATAATAAAAGAATACCTCCTATACAGACTTGTTATGATGATAAACTTGTGTGTATAGGAGGATTTTATTAGAGATTGATTTTTTTAAATGTTTTCTATTTCGTCATTTAAGATTTCTGTAGCTTCTTCTAGTTTAGACGTTTCTTTACAGATTTTGTCTTTGTATTCTAGATATTTTTCTTTAGCTTCATAATATCCAGTAATTAGCCCATCTTTAGCTTTATCTGTTGCTGTAGATAGGTTATCTAATAGATCATCTCTTTTTTCTTTGTCAGATAAGTAGGCAAGAGTTGCACCAATAGCAGCTCCAATAATTAAGCCTAATCCAAATTTAGCTCCGTTTTTCATACTGATTTATTTTTCAAAAATGTTATACTTTATTCTTTTTAGTAAGTTTCTCTACCACTTACTTTTACAGCTTTAGCCTAAAGATACGAAAAAACTAGAAATAGAAATTTCGGCTCTATTCGTTCTTATCTAAAGGAGAGTTAGGGGTCAAAAAATCAATAAAACAAAGAGATGCAAGAGCTGTTCCGTAGCGTTGCGTAATTGTTATTCCTTCAGTTAAAAAGTTCAATTCACCCAAGTAGTATTGACTGTATGTTTTTTGATGTAAATCGTTGATTACACGTATGAGACGAGATTCTAGCTCTTCAATACGATAGCGACCGTTTACTTCACAAACAAGACCACCCACTTTTTCATCAAAATTCTCATCTTTGTACATCCATGCATAGACAATCCCTGCCGAAACAAACTCGTCTTGAAATCCGTGAGAAACGGACATAATCGTTTTTAATTCAGAACCAAAGGGAGGCATATCAATTTCGTCCATAGTGGCGATATGAGCTGTCGCAGGAAGCACAGAAGAGTAAGTCATAATGTTATAGTCTGAGATACCAGCGTCATATAAAGCCATATGGTAAGAACCTGCATGTAGTTCCAAATCAGATTCTCCACTTCCTTTAGTTAAAAAGAAAGTATTAGGGATTGTATTGCCAACAATTTTATTCATTGAAGATGTATTTATAATTAATTTCCTATTTTACTTATAACAAAAATAATGAATTTGAAAGAATAATTCACTTTAATAGACTGAAATAGAGAAATATTTTTATTTATATAAATAATATAAGAGAAAAGAGTGAGTGAAATAGAAGTTGATTTTCTCTACTTTTAGAAAGATAAAAAGCCTATAGGGAAAGTGCAGTTTGCTTACTAGCTTTTGAATAAAATCAAATTAGAGAAAAGCTCGTCTCTAATTCTTGTGGAATATCTACCTTTGCAAGAAAGCAAAATCAAAAAGGAGTGTCATCTAAAGTTTCTTATTTTATGCCTCGCAATTTTATGCGACGATTGAAAGATTATGGTTTGCCCATTTCTATAGTGATTGGTGTATTAGCTTATCGTTGGATTGCTCCACTTGTAGTAACGGTGCCTTACTTGATTATGGCTATGCTTTTTTTGACTTTCTTAAAAATACGAGTGCGAGAGCTTCGCTTGACGAAAGTGCATTTTATTTTAGCAGGATGGCAACTGTTCTTAGCCTTGGGTTCCTATTTTTTGCTTAGAGAGTTTTTACCTATAAGTGTTGCTCAAGGAGCCTTTAATTGCTTTCTTTGTCCCGCTGCGTCAGCTTCACCTGTCGTGATTGCTCTCTTGGGCGGGAATGTTGCTGTAGGTACATCTTACGTTTTATTGACGAGTGTAGGTATAGCTTTTGTTGCTCCCTTTTTATTTGCCTTTGTAGGTGTTTCGGAGCTTTCGTTTTGGGAGTCCGCTTTGCGAATATTTTCTCATATTTTACCTATTATGTTGCTTCCGATGTTTCTAACTCAATTGATTAGAGTACGTTTCAGTAGGCTTCATAACTACCTTCAAGGCTTCTCTTTTTTGTCTTTTTGGATTTGGGTTGCAGCTTTATCCATTATAATAGCAAAGACGGTTGAATATATGTTGCAAAAGACAGAAGAAGCTATCCCCACAATGCTTATTTTAGCTTTGGTCGGCTTGGTGTCCTGTGTTGTTCAGTTTGCTATTGGCAAATGGTATAGTAAGAAATATTTAGGGGAATCGCTTACTTTAGGGCAAAGTATGGGGCAGAAAAACTCCAGCTTGGCTATATGGATGGCACAAGTTTATTTAGACCCCCTCTCAAGTGTTGCAATGGCAGCTTATTCTGTATGGCAAAATTTATTTAATTCTTGGGAATTAATGAAGGTTGCTAAGAGGGAGCGAATGAAAATGGAAAAATAATAATAAGAAAAGATATGAAACTTACAGATAATTGGCAAACTACCGTTTTGGAGGATGAGAATGGAGCGATTGTAATTCTTAATGCTCGTTTAGATTTACAAGAGTTTAAGGAGTCGGGGAAGATGAAATATTGTATTTCAATTTCTTATCCTTATGAAGCAATTCAAAAGGGAATGCCTGAAAAGGAGGATGAGGAGATAATTTCTCAGGTAGATCAATTGCTTCGTCGTGCAATGGAAAAGGATAAATTAGCTATACTAAGCTCTAGTTCGCTAGGGGCAGGAGAGAAGCATTGGGTTTTCTATGCACGGACGGAAAAAGTGTTTTTTGAGAGGTTAAATGAAGTGCTAGAGCCTTTACCCCTACTACCTTTAAAGTTTGAATGTGTTATAGATCCTGAGTGGGAAGAATATGCTGAGATGTTAGATTTAGCTTTAGAAGGAGAAGAGTAATAAAAGGAGTATTTCCAAGGATTTAATTCTACAAAAAAGCCCAAACTTTAATTTAAAAGTTTGGGCTTTTTTCGTTATAAGAAAAAGAAGTATTAGGCTTCTTCTGTTTCTCGCATTTCGCTTAATTTTTGTTTGGCAAGAGCAATTTTTTCTTTCACAAGTTCAACATCATTGCGAAGTCTCTCTTGTTTAGAGTCAAGCCCTTTCATCATAGAGTCTCCCCATTTAGAGTCACTAGAGAAAATTCCCATATTGCGATCTCTAATATCAATTTCTTCTTCTGCTTTTTTGACAAAGCGAGACATACTTGTTATAGAATCACGAATAGATTTTTTGTCTTTCTCATCAACAAACTTTTGGATGTAAGACTCAAATTGTTCCAGTTTTTCTTGTCCTTTTGAGTAATTGCTCTTTTGATAGATTTTATCTACTGTTTTTTGGAATTCAGAGATGATTTTGTCTTTGTTTTTGAATGGAACAAAGCCAATTCGATTGAATTCTTTAGAAAGAACTCTTACTTGATTAATTAATTCTTCAGAAGAAAGATTATCTGCTTGATTTAATAGCTCCTTAGCTTTAATAATAAGTTCTTCTTTTTTCTTTAAGTTTTCAAGCATTTCAGAAGTTTTATCTGCATTTTTTTCTTTCATTGCATTAAAGAAATTGTTACATGCAGTTTGAAAACGTTCCCAAAGTTGTTGTTGTATTTTGTGAGGAGCAAATCCAGCTTCTTTCCACTCTTTTTGTAGTTTGACTATGGCTTTTTTAGTTACATCCCAATCGGTAGAGAGAGAAAGTTCTTCCGCTTTAAGGACGATGTCTTCTCTTCTTTTGATGGTTTCATCAAGCTGTTCGTTACGTTTTTTGAAGAATTTTTCTCGATTTTCAAAGAAGAAGTTACAAGCCGCTCTATAGCGTTGGTAAATTTCTTCATTTTGCTCTTTAGTAACAAAGCCGATTGATTTCCATTTTGCTTGTAGTTCAATAAGAAGAGTTTTCATTTGATTCCATTGAGGTACTGTAGAGAGTTTGCTGTAATCAATGGCTTCAATTTTCTCGCAAATTTCTTTCTTTTGAATTAGATTTGCTTCTTCTTGTTCTTTTTTATTTTCAAAATGAGCTTGTCTTTTTGTATGTATCTTTTTTGAAAATTCATTAAACTCATCCCAAATTTGGTCACGCAATTCATAGTCTACAGGACCAATTTCTTTCCATTCTTTATGAAGATCTTGTAGCTTTTTGGTACTATTGATTACATCATCGCTTTCACTCAAACTTTTTGCTTCTTCAATAAGAAGTTTTTTTGCATCTAGATTTTTCTTAAAATGTAAAGAGCGGAAATCATCATTCATTTTTTTAAGACTATAAAATCTTTCAGTAAGATATCCATATTCGTTTTGGATTTCTGTATATTTTGCTTCAGGAACAAAGCCGATACTTTTCCATTCAGCAAGAAGTTCGAGGTATTGAGTACGAATAAATTCAAAGTCTTCATTACTGTCAATTAAACTTTTAAAACGCTCTAAGACAAGTTTCCTTTTTTCATAATTTTCTTCTTGCTCTTTTTCTTGTTGCTCTCTAAAGATTTTATATTTGCTTTTAAAGGAAGAATAAATATCATTGAGTCGGTCTTCTTGGATTTCAGCTTCTTCAAAAAGTTGCTCTTGCTCGGGCGTGTTTTTTTGAGCATAAAATTCTTTTTTTCTGAAGAAAGCATTTTTGATGGCCTCAATATCCTTGCGATTAGGGAGTATCTCGTTTTGAGAGAGAATGGCCATTCTGTCGATAAGCTCGGCACAACTCATCTCTTTTAGTTGTTCTTCAGTAAGGGGGGCTTCAGGTGTCCCTGTTGTTTCATTGTTGGCTGTTACATTGATAGCCTCTACGTTCTCTTCGTTTTGTGTTGTATTTAATTCTTCCATAATTTAGTCTCAAAAAGCATTTAGAGTTTGATGATATTTCTCTTCTGTAGTTACAAAAATATACAAATAAAATTGAAAGTACTACTATTTAAGCTTATAGAAAAGAGAAAAAAGAGAAATCTGGAGTAAAAGATTTAAGAAAAGTTAGAAAATTTATTTAATTTAGATTATTTTAGACTTTATTATTATTTCAGTCTATTTGTTTATCTTTGTTTTTACAGATATATTCTACAAAGGTCAAAAGGAAGAAAATTATGTGTTTAATAAAAGAACGTTTACTTGAATTTGTAAAGAGAGAGGGGCTTACGGTCAAAAGTTTTGAGATAGAAAGTGGTTTGTCAAATGGTTATGTAGGTTCTATAAAAAAAAGTATAGGATCTAAGAAAATGGAACAAATTCTTCAAGCTTTTCCCCAATTAAGCCGAGAGTGGGTACTTTTTGGTGAGGGGAATATGTATAAGAATGAAGAGAGTGAAACAAGTTTTCTCTTGACAGATGAAAATGGAGTTAAGTTTTATCCTGAATTATTTGTTACAGGAACTAATGTAGAGGGAATTTCAGATTCTGAATTAGGACAAGATTATCGTTTGCTTTACTTACCGGGCTTAGAAGGTTGTGCCGCATTTCCTGCAGTAGGAGAATCGATGATGCCCACCATCGTGCCGGGCAATATTGTTGTGCACAAATTATGGAGAGAGAATTATATAGAAAACGGAGAGGTTTATGTGGTAGTTACACGTCAAGGTAATCGTATGATAAAACGATTGACTTTTGTTGGTTATACAGAAGATGGAGCGATGCAAATTAAGTGTTGGAGTGATAATCCAGATCAAGAGCGTTATGCACCTTTCATATTGGATGGCAATGAAATTCATTCTCTTGCTTTGGTGAAAGTGGTCATCCCAAGGTTAGCCTAAAAAGATTTATTTATGGGAATGGAGTGGTATAAACTTATTTCAGATCGTCGTTTAGGGAAAGTTTCTTCAGAAGGAAGAGCCGAGAATGAAATCTCAGGAGTTGGAAGAGGCTCTAATTTTGAGAGAGATTATGATCGTTTGATATTTTCTTCGCCTTTTCGTCGTCTTCAAAATAAAGCACAGGTCTTTCCTCTTCCGGGGAATGTCTTTGTGCACAATCGTTTGACTCACAGTTTAGAGGTGAGCTGTGTTGGGCGTTCATTAGGTAATATTGTTGCACAGAGATTGTTGCAAAAAGATACTAAGTTAGATTTTCTTCCGAGCTCAATTGCTTCTATAGTTTCTTCGGCTTGTCTTGCTCATGATTTAGGAAATCCTCCATTTGGACATAGTGGAGAGAGGGCTATATCATCTTATTTTAAAGAAGGTGATGGAAAAAAGTGGAAGGCACAAGTGCTTGAAGAGGGCGGTCGTTGGAGTGATTTTGAGCATTTTGAAGGAAATGCCAACACCTTTCGACTTTTAACACATCAGTTTCAAGGGCGTCAAGAAGGAGGTTTTTGTTTAACTTATACCACTTTGGCATCTGTTGTTAAATATCCTTATTCATCCTTGGATGGAGCTGTCAAAGGGAAGTTTGGCTTCTTTGCAACAGAAGAAGCCGATTTTGAGGAAATTGCAGAGCATTTAGGTCTTATACGACTTTCAGAAGGGACTAAGAGTTTTGCTCGTCATCCTTTTGTTTTTCTTGTTGAAGCGGCAGATGATATTTGTTATCAATTGATGGATTTGGAAGATGCTTGTAAGTTGAGAATCTTGACTTATCCAGAGGTGCAAGATTTGATGCTTTCTTTTTTTGAAGAAAAGGATAGAGGCATAATTGAGAATCATGCTTCTGTAATAGAAGATAATAATGAACGCTTAGCGTATATTCGTGCTAAAGTAATTAATCGCTTAGTGGAGCAGTGTGCAGATGTCTTTTTAGAAAATGAAAAGGGGATATTAGACGGGACATTTAAGACGCCTTTAATAAAGCATACGGATGCTATTTGTTATGAAGCCTATAAAAAGGCGAGTCAAGTAGCTCAAAAGAAGATTTATATTAATCAAGATGTGGTAGATGTTGAACTTGCAGGGCATCACATCTTTTCAGAAATAATAGATCGGATGATGTTTGCTCTATTAAATCCGAATAATGCTTATTCTCGACCTTTTTTGAGTAGAGTTAGCAGTCAGTACAATACAAAGGAGACAACGCTTTATGGTAAGATACAATGTACTTTAGACTTCTTGTCAGGAATGACTGATCTTTATGCTCTAGATTTATATCGAAAATTAACAGGAATGAATCTTCCTTATGCTTGATTTTTGAAAAAAAGATCAACAAGAAGTCTCTTTTTTCGTCTTCTTTTATAAGGGGATAAAAAAAAAATGTATTTTTGTTCTTGTGGAGTGTTAGGTGCTCTCTTAAAAATTAGAAGAATAAAAGAAAATATATTACAATAAAATTATTATGCAGTTAAAGAATTTCTTTATAGCAACATTTGTTTTTGTTGCTTCGCTATGCGGTGGAAGTGCTGTGGCTCAACAAGCTCAACCTTTACCAATTGATCCAGCTGTGAGAATGGGTACTTTGCCTAATGGGCTTACTTACATCGTTCGTCACAATGAAAATCCTAAAAATAGAGCAAACTATTATATTGCTCAAAAAGTAGGATCAATCTTAGAAAATGACTCTCAAAGAGGTCTTGCTCACTTCCTAGAGCATATGGCTTTTAATGGAACAAAAAATTTCCCAGGGAAAAAGCTTATCGGTTTCTTAGAAAGTATTGGTTGCCGTTTTGGAGCTGACTTAAATGCGTATACAGCTTTTGATGAGACTGTATATACAGTAATGGATGCACCAACAGATAGAGGTAATGGAGTTATTGATAGTTGTTTGCTTATTATGCATGACTGGAGTAATTGCATCGCTTTAGAACCTAATGAAATAGAAGAAGAAAGAGGTGTAATTCATGAAGAATGGCGTTCTAGAGATAATGCAAGTCTTCGTAATCTTACTAAATTATTACCTCAAATCCTTCCTAACAATAAGTATGCAGAGCGTATGCCTATTGGAACAATGGAGGTTGTAGATAATTTTAAACATAATGAGATTAAAGATTTTTATCACAAATGGTATCGTCCAGACCTACAAGGAATTATTGTAGTTGGAGATATTGACCCTGATTATGTAGTTAAGAAATTGACTGAATTGTTCTCAGATATTCCTGCTCCTAAAAATCCAGCAGAACGTTATGAAGTAAAAGTAGAAGACAATGCAACTCCTATTGTTGCTATAGCTACAGATAAGGAATCTACAAATACTATCGTAAAAGCTATGTATAAGCACGATCCTCTTCCAAGAGAATTAAGAGGAACTGTTATTGGTATGGTTATGGGCTTTGCAAATAGTGTAGTTTCAAGTGTTGTTGATGAGCGTTTTGAAGAAATTTCTCGTAAAGCAGATGCTCCTATCAAAGAAGGTGGAGTATATGACTATAACTTCTCTGGAATTGCTGCAACAAAGAAGGCATTACACTTTATTGCTGTACCTAAAGAAGGGCAACTTGTTCCTGCTACAGAATTGTTGGCAAAAGAAATTCATAGATTGAAAGAGTTTGGTGTAACTCAAAGTGAGTTTGATCGTGCTAGAACCAATCTTCTAAAACGTTATGAAGTGCTTTATAATGAGCGTAAGAATACAAAGAATAGATCTTATTGTGAAGAGTATAAAGAGTATTTCTTGCATGGAGGTTATATCCCAGGTATAGAAGTTGAGAAACAAGTGATTGATGCTTTGGCAAAACAATTAACTCCTGCAGTAATTAATCAATATTTGAAAGAAACCATTACAGATGGTAAAAATCTTGTTTTAACTGTTGAAGGTCCTAAAAAGGAAAACTTGAAATACCCATCTACAGAAGAATTCTTAAACATCTATAACAAAGCATTTACAGCTCCAGTAGAGGCGGTAAAAGAAGAAGTTATTGATACAAAACTTATTGATGGAGAAGTAAAAGGTGGCGAGATTGTTAAAGAAAAGAAAAATCAACAATACGGAGCAACAGAGCTTACTTTATCAAATGGTGTAAAAGTATATCTTAAGAAAACAGATTTTAAAGATGATCAAATCTTGATGAGAGCTAATGCTCATGGAGGTCTTCGTCTTTATAAGTCAAAAAATGATATAAAGAATGGTAAGATTGTAAATGCAGTGATTACCTTGGGTGGTTTGGGTAAATTTAATGCTCAAGATTTGTCGAAAGCTCTTACAGGTCGTGCAGCATCTGTTTCTGCTTCAATTGGTAAATTCACAACCCATATGAGTGGTTCTTCTGTAAAGAAAGATTTTGAAACAATGCTTCAATTAACTTACCTATATTTTACAGGAATTCGTCAAGATGATGAAGCTTATAAAGTATTTAAGAACAACTCAATTGAGCAATTAAAGAACAAACATCTTAACCCATTAGCATCAGTGGGAGATTCTGTTCAATCTCTTCTTTATGGAGATAATCCTTTGACCAATCCTCTTACAATAGAAGATATGGAGACTATTAGTTATACTCGTGCATTAGAAATGGCTCGTGAGCGTTTTGCAAGTGCGGATGGATTTGAGTTCTATTTTGTAGGAAGTTTTGATGAAGAAGAAGTAAAACCTCTTATCGCAAAATATATCGGAGGTCTTAACAAAGGCAAAGAAACTAAAGCAATGGATCGCTCAGACTATCCTTCTACAAGAGATGGTAAGAAAACGGTTAATGTTGTTAAGGATATGAACACTCCAACAGGTATAGTGCTTGATTTGTGGAAAAGTCCAATGAAATATAGCATGAAGACAGATCTTGTAGTAGACGTTCTTAATGGTATTTTAGATCAAACTTTAGTAGCATCTATCCGTGAGAGAGAAAGTGGAACTTATTCTCCTTCTGCATCAGCTAGATTAGAAGAGTATCCAAAAGCAGAAGTAGGAATTATCGTTCAATTCTTCTGTGCTCCAGAAAGAGCAGAACAACTAAATCAAGTTGTTGCAGACGAGTTAAATCTAATCGTGAAAAAAGGTGTAAATAAAGAGTATTTCAATAAAACTATTGTGAATATGAAGAAACGTCATGGAGAGGTTCTTCGTGAAAATAGTTATTGGTTAGGACAATTATCTTCTTACTATTTCCATGGAAAAGATTGGGCTGGTAATTATGATCAATTACTACAATCTGTTACACCAGAAGATGTAAGAGAGATTGTAAAAGAAATTATGTCTTCAAATAATTGTTTACAACTTTATTTCCGTTCTTCAAAAACAGAAGCAGATAAGAAAAAGTAATAAATTTTCTATAGAGGCTCATCTTTTTTAAGATAGCACTCTTTACAGCTCCCTACTAAAGGATTTCTCCTTTGGTAGGGAGTTTTTTTATAGGGATGCTAAGGCTAGAAGAGAAGTCTTTAAGAAAAAGTATACCTTTGCAGCTACAATGGTACGGATATTAGTAGTTGATTGTCAGGATTCTTTTGTTTATAATCTTGTGGAGCTTCTTCGCAAGAATCCCTTATGTGTTTATCAGATATTACCTTTAGCCTCTTGTGTTTCTGTAGATTTGTCGCAATTTGATGCTCTTTTGCTTTCTCCCGGTCCGGGTGTTCCTAGAGAAAGAGAGGGGCTTTTTGATTTATTAGAAGCTTGTTATAAAACCCATTCGATACTAGGGGTGTGTTTGGGTCATCAAGCCATAGCATCTTTTTTTGGAGCAAGATTAAAGCAGAGTAAACAAGCCTTGCATGGCTATGGAGATTATTTGCAAAAATGTGATTTTGACGATCCTTTATTGGAAGGCTTTTCTTGGGATTCGCCCGTCGCCCGTTACCATTCATGGGAAGTTGAGCGAGAAAGCTTAACTAAAGATTTGCAAGTTTTAGCTTTTTCGAAGACAGATGGAGCTATAATGGCTTTAAGACATAAGCTTTATCCTTTGTGGGGGGTGCAGTTTCATCCCGAAAGTTTTTTGAGTGAAGAAGGTGCTTGTTGGGTGAATAATTGGATCAAATGGCTTTTTGCCTATAAGAATAAGTAAAGATTTAAGATGGTATTAAAAAAACAAGAAGGGGTGTGCCGTTTTGACACACCCCCTTTTATTGTTTTATCTATTAGAGGCTATTTCAAAATGTATAGCTCTATTTAAGATTTTCTACCAAAGGATATAGTTATGTTCAACAACTGTGCGAGGGGTATTCTTTGCAATTGCGATGGCAACATCTCGAACGGCTTTAATCTCTTGAACCTTCCTCTGATGAGCTAGCGCCAACTGACGTTGCAGAGCATTCCAAACACGTTGGTCTAACTTCTTCACACGTTTCCCAACAGCATTAATAAGTCTATCTTTATCCTTCTGAGACTTAGTATTAGCAGGCATTTCAGATAGAATTTCAACAACTCTTTCTGCTCCATCAAGATCTTGACTTGTAGCCCATGCTGTTCTTGCATTATCAAGTATTTTACGAGCCTTAGCTTCATTATAAGCAACTATAGCCTCCATCATGACAGGCTGAACTTTTGGATAGCTTGGGATTGAACTTGGAATAGGTAAGAGGATTTGAATAGCAAGCTCATAACGAGATGCTGCAATAGCAGCCTTAGCCTGCTGTATCAAACGAACAGACTGACGCTCATAATAATCTTCCATCTTAACAC
>PDWI01001232.1_pt1 | contig 58889 bp, 59 predicted proteins | sample 1430891 | NCBI WGS metagenome assembly PDWI01 (sample SAMN01162508, study PRJNA174530) | Oral metagenome, whole genome shotgun sequencing project. | biome: Marine environment; feature: Marine mammal; material: Swab sample of the gingival sulcus; isolation source: swab sample of gingival sulcus... | reverse complement strand
AAATTTTTAATCAGTAAAATCATTAGAATTTCATATTATTATATTATGTAAAGTGCAATTTTATTTCTAATTAAATTTGAGCATCCAATAATATAAAATATTTATGATTAACTGTTAATTGTATTTAATATAACAAATAATACATAATTATACAAGTGGTTGCTTATATTTAAGTATCATCAAAAAAAAGATAGTGAAAACGAGCAAATACCTTGCTATCTTCACTATCTCATTTTTTTATCTAAGCTACAAAATTTAGCTCCTCATTATCCACAAATTACGATAATCTATGAACAAATAATCCCGATCTAAGCTTTGGCTCAAACCAAGTAGATTTAGGTGGCATAACTTCTCCTGCATCAGCAACACCAATAAGGTCAGCCATAGTTGTAGGATACATAGAAAATGCTACAACCATATCATCTTCACATCTTCTCTCTAGCTCTTTAAGCCCTCTAATTCCACCAACAAAATCAATTCTATCATTTGTTCTTGGATTATCTATTCCTAAAATAGGATTTAATAAATTCTCCTGTAAAATAGAAGCATCTAATCTTCCAACTGGGTCATTTTCATTCCAAATCTCTTTTTTAGCCTTTAATATATACCACTGTTTATCTAAGAACATACCAAAAGTTCTAGCATTCATAGGTCTATATGGCTCGCTACCATCAAATTTCTCAATATCAAATTTATCTGAAATTTTATTTAAAAATTCCTCAGAAGTATTACCATTTAAGTCTTTTACAACTCTATTATAATCCATAATAAATAAATCTTCATCAGGGAATATAACCGACATAAAATAGTTAAACTCTTCATCACCTGTATAATTTGGATATTGCTCTCTTCTCTTTAATCCAACTTTAACAGATGAAGCTGACCTATGATGACCATCAGCAATATAAAGATAATCTATTCCATCAAATAATTTTTGTAAAGTATCAATAACATTCTCATCATCTATAACCCAAATAATATGAGTAATATCATCCTCTGAAATAAAATTATAAGTTGGCATATGGAATTTAATCCAGTCATTAATGACCCCATTAATCTCATCATTTTTTCTATAAGTTAAGAAAATAGGTGCAGTATTCGCATCACAATAATCAAAGTTATTGATTCTATCTTCTTCTTTTTGCGGTCTAGTAAATTCATGTTTTTTAATAATGTCATTCATATATTCATCAATAGAAGTACATCCTACTAAACCAGTTTGAACTCTACCGTTCATAATCTGTCTATAAATATAATAATTAGGTTTTTCATCTTGAACTAAAACACCATCACTAATAAATTTATCAAGATTCTTTCTAGCAGTTTCATATACCTTTTTATCATATTGACTCATTGCTGGGTCTACGTCCATCTCTGATCTAACAACATGTAAAAATGAATTTTCATTACCTTTAGCCATTTCTTTAGCCTCTTCTCTATTCATAACATCGTATGGTAAAGAAGCCACTTTTTCAACTAAATCTTCCTTTGGTCTAATACCTTTAAAAGGTCTTACTATCGCCATTATTTCCTCCTATTTAAAGAACTCTAAAATCGTAGTATATGTTTCAATACCTATCCTCTTTTGTGCCTCTTTAGTTGAAGCTCCAATATGCGGTGTAACAGATACATTAGGGTGATTAACTAATTCAGTATTCTTAGTAGGCTCTTCCTCAAATACATCTATAGCTGCTCCAGCTACTTTCCCAGAGTTTAATGCATCTAACAGTGACTTTTCACAAACAACTCCACCTCTAGCCACATTTACTATTCTTACACCATCTTTCATTAAAGCAATCTCTTTTTCTCCAATTGCAGCACCTTTTTCTTTAATAAATGGTATATGAAGTGAAATATAATCTGACTCTTTTAAAAGTTCTTCAAACTCTACATATCTATACTCATCATATCCCTCTTGCTCTCCCATTATTTCACTATAAATAACGTCCATACCAAGAGCATTAGCACGCTTAGCAACCTCTTTAGAGATTCTACCAAATCCTACAAGTCCTAAAGTCTTACCTGCAAGTTCTACACCTTTATACTGTTTTTTATTCCACTCACCATTTCTCATTGTATAATTTGAAATTCCAATAAATCTTGAAATAGCAAACATATGTCCAATAGTAAGTTCTGCAACAGAAGCCGAACTTGAATTAGGTGTATTTCTAACTGTTATACCCTTACTTTCAGCGTAAACATGGTCAATATTATCAATTCCTACACCTGCTCTAATTACAAGCTTACACTTACCACCATCAGCCATAATATCTATAAGCTCTTCACGAACTTTAGTAGCAGACCTTACAACTATAACATCATATTGGTTTATTACTTGTTTTAATTTATCTAATTCGTGAAACTCTGTAACAACCTTATGTCCTAAATCTTCAAGATGTTTTACAGCAGAACTGTCCATTCCATCATTCGCTAATATTTTAAGCATACTTACCTCCTATTTTAATTCTAAAATATCTTCTATTTCAGAAAGAAGTTCTTTAATATCTTCCATAGTAGTTTCAGCCATATGAGCAATTCTAAATGTCTTTTCTTTTAAATCGCCATATCCATTAGAAATCATATAACCTCTTCTTCCAAGCTCTTTGTTTAAGTCCGCAACACTAATTCCCCTAGTATTTTTAACAGTTGTAAGAGTATTTGAAGCATACTTTTCTTCTGCAAACATTTCAAAATGTTTATTTGCCCACTCTCTAACAACTTTAGCCATCTCTAAATGTCTATCGAATCTATTATCTAATCCCTCTTCAAGAATTCTATCTAATTGATAATCAAGTGCCCACATATGTGCTTGAGACGGAGTAGATGGATATTGATGATCCTTTTTAATAGAATAGTTAGAAAGTTTTAATAAGTCTAAATAAAATCCTCTAAATTCTACTTCTTCTGCTCTCTTTTTAGCTTTCTCAGAAAAACTAAATACAGCAAGACCTGCAGGAAGACCTAAACATTTTTGAGTAGAAGCTATACAAATATCAACGCCCCACTCATCAACAGGAATTTTTGCTCCACCAAGTGAAGATACTGTATCCAAACAAAATACTACATCTGGATACTTTTTAATAACTTCTGCAATTTCTGCAACTGGGTTCATAATACCAGTAGAAGTTTCATTATGAGTTATAGTAATTAAATCATATTTACCAGTAGATAATGCCTCTTCAACCATTGCTGGTGTTGTTGGTTCTCCCCAAACTGATTCAAATTTATCCGCTGGAACATTATTACCTTTAGCCATTTCATACCATCTGTTACCAAATGCACCTACTGAAAATACTGCTGCTCTCTTTTTAGTACAAGAACGAACAGCTCCCTCCATAACACCACTACCTGATGTTGTTGAAAGTAAAATTTGATTTTCAGTGTACATTAATTTAGCTAATTTTTCACAAATAGACCTTTGTAAATTAGAAGCTTCTTTTGTTCTATGTCCAATTTGAGGAGTTGCCATTTTTTGAAGTACATCCTCTCTAACATCAACTGGACCTGGAATAAACAATTTTTTATGCATATAATCCTCCTATATTAAAAAAAATAAAATTTTAAAGCACTTTTTCATTATATACTAATTTATCTTATTTAACTCTAAATTTACTAAAGTTTTACACTTGCTAAAATTTGTTGCTCTCTTTCATTAGCTTTTACTTCTAACTCAGCAATTTTATCTTGCATATCTTTTACAAAAGCTTCATCCTTTATAGAGCCAATATTAATTTTAACATTTAATAATGCACTTAATACCGCAGTTCTTGCCATCATAGCAGATACCGCACCATCAGTAACTGCATTTGGATTGCCTTTTTTAACAACTTCTTCAGATAAATCCATAATAGACATAGCAAGTTCAGCAGTTTGCATAGGTACTGATGCAGCGTATTTATATTCGCTTTGAATTTTTTCAGTTCTAGCCTTTTTCTCCTCATCAGTTTCCTTAGGAAGTTTAAAAGCCTTTAAAACTCCATCAAAAGATGTAGCGTCTTTATCAATAAGCTCAATTAACTCCCCTTTTATCCTTTCACCTTTTTCAATGATAGCTTTCATATCATCTTCAACTTCTGCATATTTTTGCTTACCCACAGTAAGATTTGCAACCATAGTTGCAAGTGCAACAGAAAGAGAACCCGCAAATGCAGCTACACTCCCTCCCCCTGGTACTGGACTATCAGAAGCTGTTTCATCTACAAAAGCTTTAATGCTTAAATCAACTAACATATTTCCTCCTATTATTTAACTTCATTTTTATTTGATTTATAAATAACTCGTCCATCTTTAATAACTGTATCAACGCTCGAAACTGCAATATGATAAGTTAAAAAATGATATGACGGGAATTCATGTATTACTAAATCTCCCTGTTTTCCAACATCTATACTTCCTATTTTATCAGCTCTGCCTAGGGCTGCTGCACCGTTGATAGTAAGTGCGCTGATAGTTTCTTCTATTGTCATTCCCATATATAAAGTAGCAAGTGATATTATAAGCGGAATAGACTCTGTAAAACAACTTCCAGGGTTAAAATCAGTAGCTACTGCAACTGAACAACCATTATCTATCATATGACGACCTCTAGCAAAATCCGCTTTTAAACTATATGCAGTAGCAGGAAGTAAAGTACAAATGACACCTGCTTTTGCCATATCAGATATTCCTTTATCAGATGCTTGTAATAAATGGTCAGCAGAAATACATCCAACTTCAGCAGCTAACTCTGAACCACCAAGTTGAACTATCTCGTCAGCGTGCATTTTTAACTTAAATCCCATCTCTTTAGCTGATAATAATAATTTTCTTGATTCTTCTATCGAAAAAACTTTATCTTCGGTAAAAATATCACAAAATTCCGCAAGATTTTTTTGCTTAACTATTGGCATAACTTCATCAATAATATAGTCTATATACTCTGCTGAGCGACCTTTATACTCTAAAGGTATATCGTGAGCACCCATAAAAGTAGATACTAAATCTATTGAATGTTTTTGGTTAAGCGCCTTATTAACTTCTAATTGTTTTAATTCTGTATCTAAATCAAGTCCATAACCGCTTTTACTCTCAACAGTTGTAACACCAAATCTAGCCATAGAATTCAGTCTTTTTATCCCTTCATTAAAAAGTTCGTCAAAGCTAGCACTTCTAGTGCCATTAACAGTCTTAACTATTCCTCCACCACGTTCCATGATAGATACATAGCTATCGCCTCTTAGCCTCCACGAAAATTCTTCATCTCTATACCCACCAAAAACTAAATGGGTATGTGAATCGACAAATCCTGGCGTAACAGTTTTGCCAGTACAGTCAATCACTTTATATTCAGTTGTATCAAATCCATTTAATACTTCATTAGTCTTTCCAACCTTAGTTATAATTCCATCTTTTATAACTACCGCTCCATCTTTTATAACATGTATATTATTCATATCCTTACCAATTTTTCGTTCAAATCCACTACATGTCACAAGTTCGGATGCGTTTTTTAATATTATGTTCCCCGTCGTTTTCATAATACTCCTCTGTGTTCGTAATTTCCGCAATAAAATATGAGTGCAAATGATACAGTATTTAAAATCGTTGAAAATTTATTTTCATACGATTTTATAATATTGCTATCATTTATATGAATATCAAAACGATGAGTAAATCAGAGCGTAAGCGAAGATTTACGAATTCATTTTGATATTTGCAATCATATTTTATATTTTTATATACCTAATATAATCGCTATCCCCTATATGAATATCAAAACGATGAGCAAAAGCGTTTTTCTTTTGCGAATTACGTTTGACACTCGCAGGCGTGTTTTATTATATTATACTACTATCAACTATACCTACATCAAAACGATGAGTAAATCGAAGCATAAGCGAAGATTTACGAATTCATTTTGATATTTGCAATCATATTTTATATTTTTATATACATAATAATAATCGCTATCCCCTATATGAGTGTCAAAACGATGAGCAAAAGCGTTTTTCTTTTGCGAATTACGTTTGACACTCTCAGGCGTGTTTTATTATATTATACTACTATCAACTATACCTATATCAAATTGATTTTGACATTTGCAATCATATTTTATAATTACATATTATGTTTTATATAGTATACTCAATAATTTGCTGTCAAAAAAGCGTTAAATGAAACAAGATATTTTTTCGGCTAAAAATTCAACTTGTTTGAGCATAGCGAGTTTTGAGTTTTCGCAATAAAATATGAGTGCAAATGATACAGTATTTAAAATCGTTGAAAATTTATTTTCATAAGATTTTATAATATTGCTATCCCCTATATGAATATCAAAACGATGAGTAAATCAGAGCGTAAGCGAAGATTTACGAATTCATTTTGATATTTGCAATCATATATGTTTTATTGATAACATGTAAATTTTGAGCATACCATATAAATTCATATATTATTAATTATTAAAACTCTGCATTTTTAACTGTTCTTGGGAATGGTATAACATCTCTGATATTAGCCATACCAGTAAGATACATAATCATTCTTTCAAAACCTAGTCCATATCCAGCATGTTTAGTGCCACCGAATTTTCTAAGCTCTAAATACCACCAATAATCATCAGTATTCATACCCATTTCGTTAATTCTTTGCTCTAATACGTCTAATCTTTCTTCCCTTTGAGAACCACCGATTAACTCTCCAACACCTGGAACAAGTAAATCCATAGCCGCAACAGTCTTATTATCTTCATTCATTCTCATATAGAAAGCCTTAATATCCTTTGGATAATCAGTTACAAACACTGGCTTGTTAAATACTTTTTCAGTGATATATCTCTCATGCTCAGTCTGTAAATCAATTCCCCACTCAACAGGATATTCAAAATCAACTTTAGCTTCTTTAAGAATTTCAACTGCTCTAGTATAAGTAATTCTTTCAAAATCAGAATTTAATAAATGATTAAGTCTATCTAATAATCCCTTATCTATTCTTGTATTAAAGAAGTTTATTTCCTCAGGACATTCGTCCATAACGTATTTAACAATATATCTTACCATTTCTTCCGCTAAATCCATATTATCGTTAAGCTCAGCAAAAGCAATCTCTGGCTCTACCATCCAAAACTCTGCTGCGTGTCTTGCAGTATTAGAATTTTCAGCTCTAAAAGTAGGGCCAAAAGTATATATATTTCTAAATGCCATACAATAAGTTTCACCTGCTAACTGTCCGCTTACTGTAAGACTTGTTTCCTTAGAAAAGAAATCCTTAGTATTATCTACTAAACCATGCTCATCTTTAGGAAGATTATTAGGGTCTAATGTAGTTACTCTAAACATTTCACCCGCACCCTCGCAGTCACTTCCTGTGATAATTGGAGTATGAACATAAACATAACCTTTCTCTTGGAAAAACTTATGAATTGCATAAGCAAGAACAGACCTAACTCTAAACACAGCAGAAAAAGTATTCGACCTTGGTCTAAGGTGAGCTATTGTTCTAAGATACTCAAAAGTATGTCTTTTCTTTTGTAGGGGATAACTAGAATCAGAAGCTCCCTCTAAAACTATCTCACTAGCCTTAATTTCAAAAGGCTGTTTTGCATCTGGTGTTAAAACCAAAACTCCCTTTACTATAATTGATGTAGCAATAGTATATTTTGATACCTCTTGAAAATTATCAATATTTTCTTCAAAAACTATTTGAATATTATTAAAAAATGTACCATCATTTAATTCTATAAATCCAAAATTTTTAGATGCTCTTAATGTCCTAATCCAACCACTAACAACGACTTCTTTATTCTCAAACTCACTAGGATTTTTAAAAATATCCTTAACATATGTCGCTTTCATTTACTTCCCTCCAAGTTTCAAATAATCTATTTTTCACCTCTGCATTATATCATATTTTTACATGTTTTTAAATATATTGTGTAAGCTACTCATATACATGGTATAATATTACTATAAATTTTATTATAGGTGGTGTTATCTTGGCTAATTATTTAAATTACTATATTTTAAACGAATTATCAATTAAATTATTATGTCTATTAGCTACAACAATATTCTCATTATCCCTATTGGAAACACATGTGTCATATAAACAAAAATCATTTGCTTCTGCATTTCTTCCAATTATACTTATGAATTTGTTACCACAACACATAATATCAAAAATATACAATAACAATTTTAATATTTTAATTAATTATATGTTTTCTTTATCTTTATTAATAAGTGCCATAGATATTAAAACGGCTAACAAAGATAAACAAAAAAATAATTATTATCGCATAAATTATATACTCCCAGTTATAGGCATTCTATTAACTTTAAATACTAAAATTATATATTTGGATATAATAAACACTCCTATTTTAATCTTTTTTATGTTATTAATAGCACTTTATTCACTTTTACAAATGGCAGAATCTAATTCTATAAAAATATATTATTTATTCACTTTTATAGGAATGATATTTACATCAATAAATTCACTAGATGATTTTTTCAATGTTAAAAACTTTTTTTACTTTTCATTAATAGGAAATATTTTTATAATCATTAGTATAATCAAACTTCTTTTAGAGTTTAAAAAGCAAAGCAATATTGAACATAAAAATAATTGTGAAATTGTATCTGACTTAAAAGAAGATTTTGAATATAGTGTAAAAAAAGCTGCTGCTGAAAGAACTTTCTATATGGAAAGACAAAAGGAAAGTATTAGACAAAAGAGTAGAACTGATAATCTAACAAAAATTAATAATAGAACTGGACTTATGTATGAATTCGATTCTATGCTAATAAAAGATGAACCTTTTTCTATCCTAATACTTGATATAGACTTTTTTAAGACTATTAATGACACACTTGGACATATAGTTGGGGATAAATGTATCAAAGAACTTGCTTTAATTGCTAAAACATCTATAAGAAGTACAGATATAATAGGTCGTTATGGAGGGGATGAATTTGTAATTATACTTCCTCATACAGATTCAAAAACAGCTCTTAAAGTTGGTGAAAATCTACGTTCAAGGGTTGCAAAAACTAAAGACCCTCACTATACTGTGTCCATTGGAGTTGGTTGCTATCCAGAAGATGGACAAACTTTTGAATCCCTACTTAATTTTGCTGATGAGTCTCTATATTTATCTAAGAAAAAAGGTAAAAATGCCGTTTCATATAAAAGAAATGAATAGGAAATTTTACCTTATATTTTAAACTAATAAAAGATGGCTTAGTAGACATAACCGTTTTGAGGTCACCTCATTCTACTTTACCATCTTTTTTATTATATCATTTTTAATTCTTCTATAATTGCCTATATTCTATATATACTCTAAATGGCCCAGAAACCACCGTAACATATCTATTATCAATTACACCTTCCCATGTTACCGTTTGCTTTTTTTTCTGTTCTGACAACACATAACGAACCTTGCTCACAAACTCCTCAGCATATTCCTCCGAATCAAAATAAGCTTTTGCAAAATGATTTAAAACTTCACTATAAGCATACAATTTACTATGAAACAGTAATGAAGCGTCTCCATCTGTAACATGGAAACTTGCAACATTAACATTACCTTTTTTAAACTCTATAAAAATACCATTCTCAAGAGTAGTAGAATACTTATTTACAAAAATATTATACTCAGTCGATAATTTTTCACTAAGCATATTATCCGCTCTTTCAAGCAACGAAGCTCCTAACATAGGCTCAATAGATACCTTAGATAACTCTATTTTTTTAAGCATTGATTCATCAATACCTATATTTTTTAAATAAGCTTTTTTATCATCACCTAATTTCTCGCTAGCAAGTTCTAATTCCCTTTGTAATCGCTCTATTTCCCTTTCTAACTCCATATTAGATTCATGATAATTTAATATAATTTGAGCAACTTTAGTCCTTATAGCTTCTTCTTGTAAATTTAGCTTTCTAAATAGCCCTACAATCTCATCATTACTCATAGTTTCACTACTTAATGATTCATAAGATATTCCTTCTTTAGATTGCTCTTTTTTATTCAAAAATCCAAGCACAACAAAAATTACAACAGCTAAAAGAATCAAAATAGATATTACTATAAGTAATAGTTTTTTCTTACTTTTTTTCTTTTTGTATCTCTTCCATTTTTTAGGTTTAATCTTTTTTTGCTTTTTTTTCTTCTTAGGCTTAACAACTTCTTTAGGCTTTTCTTGCGTTGCAACTAATTCTTTAACATTTTCTTCATTAGTTTCAACTTCTTTTACTCCCTCAAACTTTTCCTCTACAGGCTGAGTTTCTTCATTTATTTCTTCATTTATTTCTTCATTTATTTCTTCTATATCTTCATGATTATTAGTTTCTTCTTCGATAATTTCTTCTTCTGGCTCATCATCAGAAAATGAATTAAATATATCTTCTAGTTCTTGTTCTAAATGTTTATCGCTATCTATATCTTCTTTTTGTTCTAAATCCTTTGGTTCATCTTTTACTGAATTGTCATCTACCATAAAAAATCCCTCCGTACTTAAAACTTACTCTCTATTTTTTGTCTTTAGAATAACCACTAATTAACCATTTTCCATTAATTTTTTTAACTTCATATATCCAATTATATTTCGATATAGTAGTTTTGCCTTTTTTAGTAATTTCTATTTCTTCATGAACATGAACTTTACCAACATTCCCCTTTACAGAAACATCACCAAATTCCATTACCAAAAATCTTTCTTTCATATCACGCTTTTTATAAACATCTATCATTTTTCTGGCATGGCTTCCATCTACGACATTATTTATAACTTCCATACTACCATCATTAATTAAAGCTACCCAATTTTGATTAAATGTTCTAACCGCTGCAATCATAGAACTTCTAATTTCATTAGGAATCTGCTCATTAGTTAATAATTCATTTGGATTTATTTTTTTATTTTCTTTATTAGAGTCAACTTTATTCATATTATTAGACACTACCGTTTTATTTTTAACTGATTTTTTAGTATTATTTTTATTTGGCTTTTTACTATTACCCTTATTTGGTTTTGTAATTTCAACAACACCATCAGCATTCTTTACTGCAGTTTTAATTTTTTTAGTTGGCTTTTTAGCTTCAACCTTCTTTGGCTTTTCCACTGGCTTTTTAGCTTCAACTTTCTTTGGCTGTTCCACTAGCTTTTTAGCTTCAACTTTCTTTGGCTGTTCAGCTGGCTTTTTAGCTTCAGCTTTCTTTGGCTGTTCCACTGGCTTTTTAGCTTCAACTTTCTTTGGCTTTTCTACTGGCTTTTGAACTTCAGCTTTCTTTGGCTGTTCCACTGGCTTTTTAGCTTCAACTTTCTTTGGCTGTTCAGCTGGCTTTTTAGCTTCAGCTTTCTTTGGCTGTTCAGCTGAAGCAATTTGCTTTTTAGACTCTTTTTCTCCAACATAAGCCATATGATTTTCAAAACCCATATAAGAAATCTCATTTAATGAATTTAAAGCATAACTATTCTTTACATCATAAGTATCAGAACCCATAAGCATCTTATAAGAAACCACACCTTTTCCTTTTTCTATAGTTCTTTCTACTTTTATACCTTTATCTTCTGACACGGATTCCACAACTAGCAATCTACCATCATCTACAATTTGAGAAATTTTACTAGACATTTTATATTGATTATTCTCCGAATCTAACCAAGTTTCTTTCCACATATTATCTTGAATCAATGGCGACTTTAAGATAACAACATTATTAAAATCGTCCATAGTTGTTTCACCATTCTTATTCCTAACTATACTGCCTTGATTAACTTTATATATATAATCAAACTCATGTCTTAAATTACTTATTTGTTTTGATTTATTAGTTTCAATTCCTCTTATAGATACATATACAGAATTATCACCTTTATATATATCTTCTGTAACCATAATTTTTTCAAACTCACCAGATTCATTATATTTCCAAGCACATGGTTGGGTCGGCATATAATCTTCTACCCTATACATACTAATTACCTTTTTTTGTACTTCTTCTTCTTTTTCATTATTAAAAATTAATTTACTACCCATAAATATTAATCCCGATACTATTAACAAAAATACAATTACAACTAAAAGGTATTTTAAAAATTTCATAAACTATAGTCCTCCCAAATAACATTATACTCAAATTATACTATATATAAAAAAATTACACCACTTACAAAACAATAAACTTACAAAATATAATAAATTAATTCAATATATCTTGTAAGTTTTAATTGTAATTTAATATTTCTAATTTTGAAGTTGCCACGCTATATATCTAATATAAAACTTTAACGCATCTTCAAACTTTCTAATATCAAGTCCTGTTACTTTCTTTATTTTTTCTAATCTATATATTAGAGTATTTCTATGAATAAACATACTACTAGAAGTCTCAGATGTATTCAAATTGTTAAGTAAAAACTGTCTACCACTCTCAAGTAATTCAGGTTCAGTAAATATCTCTATCATACCATCATCACTATTACTTAAATATTTTCTAATAATAGTATTATTAGCTTCATAAACTAATAGCGGTAAAACTAAATCTTCAAATTTATAAACATTCTGTGTTTTTAACAAAGACCTACCAACAAGTAATGCACTAAGAGCTGTTTTAAAAGATTCATATATCCCATCAGAACCCTTTGATGATATACCAATTCCAACTCTAATACTTATATCATCATCTTCTTTTAATGCTGACACAAACTCTTTTATAATATCATCAATTCCTTCTTTTTCTAAAATAAATATGGCGATTAAATCTCCATCTAAGGTCACAACTTCAGAATTTATAAAAAATTTTCTTGAAGTTTCCATAGCAAATCTTAATTTTTCTTCATCATACTTTACCACAACCATCCTATATTCTTTAGTTTCGCTTATATTTAAAGCACTTATCATATACTCACGTCTATCTTCTGGAATTTTATCAAACAATAGCATTCTAAGACCATTATGCGTAAAATGGTTTCTTTTAATTTCTCTCTCCAAAGTAAATTTGATAAGTTTTATGATTTTTTCTGCTCCTAGATTGGAATTACTTATACTCACATACCAATCGCTTAATGCTGTAGTTATAAAACTAAACCAGTATCCTTGATAAAGATATACTTCATTTTTTATTATTTCTACTTTTTCTGCAGGATTTACATCAATACACTTATTCGTATTTATACAGTGACCAAATCTATCAAAGGCAAAAATCTCTATATCAAGTTCGACACTCAATTCTTTTATCATTGTTTTAAATTGAAGTTCTTTCATAATTCCCTCCTGATATACTCGCCCCAAATATATTTACATTTCATATATTTTTATGTCTTGCCCTAAAAACATGATAACTTATTTTTACAGTGTTTGTAAATACTAAATTATATTTATTACTGTGGTAAAATAAGTCCTGTTCTATAGGCCTCTAATAGTTCCTTTAAAGCTTCTATACTTTCTTTGATTTCCATTCCTACATCTGTATCCCCTACATACATCCTAGGAAAATCCTTTTCTATAAACACTTGTGTTGGTAAAATTTCGCAATTTTCAGTTATTGTTTTTCTCCTAGATTCAAACGGCTGATGAGAAACGAGAGCCATTCCCCTAGAGTTAAATATCAAAGTATATCCTGCTATTCCAGTCTCTTTTTGATAAGCTTTAGCAAATCCACCATCAATTGCAATAAGCTTACCCCCAGCTTTTATTGGAACTTCACCTTTAAATGTTTTTACTGGAACATGTCCATTAATAATATGCGAACAAGTTTCTTTTAAACCAAATTCTCTTAAAATATTATCGCATACAGATTCATCATCTCTTAATTTATAATATGGATTCTTTTTTTCTTTATGAGAGTTTTTATCGTCAATAAAATATCTCTCAAATGTAGCCATCTTCTCTTTTCCAAACAGTGGAGATAACTTTCCACACCATATATACCACATAATATCCAATGCTTCCAATTTTGACTCATCATCTTCTTCAAAATAAGCTTTTCTTACCATATTTTCAAAATAATCATATAAAGCTTTTCCAGAATAAGAAGTTTCTTTTGACTTATATGGAGCGAAATTTCCATTTTCATCTAATGGCAGACAACCATGATAAAGCAAATTTTTATTATAAACTTTATACATACTGCCTTTTTTATATAAAAAGTTCATATGCTGTTTTAATTTATCAGAGCATAAAAACGAATGTTTTAATTTCCCTAGAACATACTTTTCTTCATCGGTTAATCTATATGGGTCATGTGGGTCAATAGTAGGTAAAAATACATCGTTTAACTCATATTCTATACCATCTATAATCACTTTTTTATTTTCTAGGTCTATATCTTTTAGCACTTTTCTATTTTGCATATTAAACTCTGGTCGTCTATCTATAATCTGCCCTTCAACTTTAAACTGCAAAACTGCAAGAGCCTTTTGCATTCTCGATAATAACTCTACATAATCACTTGAAAACTCATCTTCATTTACTTTGGCTTTAAATGAATCAGCATAATCTCCCATATAGAAATCATAAGTAAATCTTACAAGTGGTGATATATTTATTCCATATCCATCTTCAACAGTTTCTAAGTTACCATATCTAACAGCTATTCTAAGTGCATTTAAGATACAAGCTTCTGAACCTGCCGCTGCACCCATCCATAAAATATCGTGATTTCCCCACTGAATATCTACAGAATGATGGTTTTGTAAAATATCTAAAACTATGTGAGCTCCAGCACCTCTGTCATAAATATCTCCAATAATATGAAGTCTATCTACAACCAATCTTCTAATAACTCCACAAATAGATATTATAAACTCATTTGCACAACCCGTATCAACTATACTATCTATTATAGATTTATAGTATTCGGTTTTCATAACGCTATTTTCTTTTTCGTGAAATAACTCTTCTATTATATATGAAAACTCTTCTGGTAAAGCTTTTCTAACTTTCGACCTGGTATATTTATACCCAGCTGAGCGACATAATAACACTAATTTATATATTGAATCTTTTTGCCAATCCTTTAAATCACTTTTTTGCTTCGAAAATAATTTAATTTTCTCATCGGGATAGTACACCAAAGTAGCAAGACTATTCTTTTCATATTCAGAAAGTTTATTCCCAAATGTATCTTCTATTTTTCTTTTCACAACACCTGAAGCACTTCTAATTACATGGTCAAAAGCCTCATGTTCTCCATGAATATCAGTTAAAAAATGCTCTGTTCCCTTAGGAAGATTAATTATAGCACTAAGATTTATAATTTCTGTACTTACAGATTCAATAGTTGGATATTGTTTAGATAATAATTTTAAATATTTTATCTTTTTTTTCATATTAGATCTCCTATTCTTAAAATGTTTATATAAATCATAAATTAATTAAATAAAACAAAATATTTTTTTATGTAAATTTCTTATAGTAATCTCAAATTAAACATTGCTATTTTTTATTTGAGATTAGTATTAGTAAATATGATAAATATGTATTATATAAAATCATAAAAAAACACACCAAATTTTTAAACATCGAAATGTAATGTTTAAAAATTTGGTGTACTCTATACCATATCACTAGCAAAAAGAACATTCCCCTCAAATGGATGCAACATAGTAAGTGTCGATGGAGAAAGCTCTGAAGTTCCACAACATTCTAAATAATCATTATTTGTTGGATAATATTTGAAAATCTTTTGAGATAAAATTTTAGGTTTATCTTGATTTTTATATTCACCAATCACTGCCCAAGGGTAATTATACATCAATTTTCTATTTTCAATACTGTGTAAATAATCAGTCGCTAAGAGATACGAATCAAAAGTTTTAAGATAGCGTTTATCTATTTCTTGAAAAACAAAATCTCCAGCTTTCATTTCGCTTTCAATTCTAAATATCATAATATAAAACAATTTTTCTCCCCCCTCAATCTAATTATACACCACTAAAATAAGTTTTTTCTTACAGTATTATTACTGTTTTATATCAAAAATAGGCTCTGCCGCTTTCCAATGATTTATCTCATTTATAACTTTTTCATTAAGCGTTTTTTCAACTTCATCAAAGTCAGTTATTTCTTCTTTTATTGCAAGCATTCTTTGGTCTAATATAGTAATCATATCAGAGCAATCCTTTAATCTTTTTCTAATATCCTCAGGTGCTTTATTTCTATATTTATAATATATCTTATGTTCTAAACTCGCCCAAAAGTCCATAGCAACTGTACGAATTTGAATTTCTATTCTAATCTTTACAGCACCACTACTAAGAAAAACTGGAACTTCAACATGTACATGCAAACTCTTGTAGCCATTATCCTTAGGATTTTTTATATAATCTTTTATTTCAACTACCTCTAAATCATCTTGATTTCTTAAAAGCTCATAAACTTTATATATATCCTTTGTAAATGCACAAATAATCCTAATACCAGCTATATCATAAATATATTTTCTAGCATTTTCTATTGTCTGTTCATATCCTCGTCTATCCAACTTCTCCATAATACTATTTGGACTTTTTACACGATAATTAATATGTTCAATAGGATTATAATCATGAATATTTCTAAATTCTTCATCTAAAATTTTTAATTTAAGATACACTTTATCAACAGCAAACTTATGAACAAGTAATAAATCTCTCCACGGCTTCATTTCATCAGTTAGTAAAGCTTTATACATATTAATCCCTCATTTTTATAGATTTTATACCCTTTTCTATATTCTAACATATCACAATAATTTTTTTGCGTATATAAATGAATTTTTATAATATTTTTTATATTTAATTCAATAAAAATTTATTTATAATTAAATTTTTTACTAAAAACCTCTTTCTACACTAACGCTTAAATTACAGCCTAATTCATCAAACAATTCATTTTCGACATTTTTAATTATTACAGACAACTCATTCTCACTAACTATATTCCCATCAGCAATTATATATACAAATAAACACTCATTTTCATATAATAAATCATGAAAAGACTTTAACCGTTTATCTTCATCAATTAAATTTTTTAAAATTTCTCTAGCTATTTCCTCTTGTTCTGAATAATATCCAATTGGATCTATATGAATTCTTAAATTACATCCAAATTCTTTTTTAATCTCTCGTTCAATTTTATCAATTATATTATGGGCATGTACCAATGTTAAACTATAGTCCATTTCAACATCAGCCATAACATAAATTTTTCTACTACCAAAATTAGAAACAACAATATCATGAACACCTAATATATATTGATTAGAAATTATTTTATTTTCTAATAACCTTACAAATTCTTCAGGAACTTTACCTATTAATTCTCTTAAAGTTTCTCTTAGTAAATCATATCCCGAATAAAGAATAAATAAACTAACTAAAACACCAATGTAACCGTCAATACTGAAATCAAAAAATTTATACCCTATAGATGAAATTAAAATAACTGTAGTTATACCAACATCACCCAAATAGTCTTTAGATTGAGCACGCATAGGCAATGAATTAGTTATTTTAGAAATTTTATCAGAGAAATATACCATATAAATTTTTATAATTATAAACACAAACATTAATAAAATACTCATAATAGAAATTTTTAATTTAATAGGATTGATTATTCTAAATATTGAAACTTTTAAAAATTCAGCTCCCATAACAAATACTATAACAGATATTAAAAGAGCAGTTATATACTCTATTCTTCCATGCCCATGCGGATGAACATTATCACTTGGTTTATCAGCCAGTTTTGTTCCCACTAACACCACAATAGAAGAAATAGAATCTGATAAATTATTAATTGAATCTGCAAATATAGACACTGAACCAGTAAAAATAAATAACCCAACCTTAAAAACAGATAATAAAATATTAAAAAAAATTAATATCCAAGAACTAATAAATAAAATTTTACTTCTATCTTCATTATCATTACCATAATTACCAATTTTCAAAATCGCATTTATCATATACTTCCTCCACCTCATATCAAAAAAAACACCTCAACTTTACGTCAAGGTGCTCTATATTAATGTTTATAACTTTTAGTTTCCTGCCATTTGTTTTGCAACTTCTTCTGCAAAGTTTTCTTCTTTTTTCTCAATACCTTCGCCAGTTTCAAATCTTACAATTTGAACAATCTTAGCATTAGCATCTACTGACTTTAAGTAAGAAGCAACTGTCATATCACCATCTTTAACATATGGTTGGTCTAAAAGACAAACTTCTTTTAACATTTTTTGAACTCTACCTTTAACCATTTTTTCAACGATATTAGCAGGTTTTCCTTCATTTAATGCTTGATTAGTTAATACTTCTGTTTCAGCATCAATAAAGTCTTGATCTACATCATCTCTTGAGATATATTTAGGATTAGTTGCTGCTACTTGCATAGCTACGTTTTTAGCTGCTTCTTTGATAGCATCTCCGCTAGCGTTTTCAACTACAACTAAAACACCAATCTTTCCAGCACCATGAATATACTCAGCAACTATTTTATTTGTTAAATCTACAACTTCAAATCTTCTTACATTTAAGTTCTCACCGATAGTAGCAATATGCTCTGTTTCGATTTCCTTAACTGTCTTAGTTGTATCTAAATGCCAAGCTTCTGCTAAAAATTCTTCTAAATTAGAAGCTTTTGTCTGAACTGCTTGCTTAGCAACATTAGCAACAAATTCAATAAATTTATCATTTTTAGAAACAAAGTCTGTTTCTGAGTTAACTTCAACTATAGAAGCTTTATCTCCATCTACAAAAGTTTTTACTAAACCTTCTGCAGCGATTCTTCCCGCTTTTTTAGCAGCCTTTGCAAGACCTTTTTCTCTTAAAAGCTTAATTGCTTCTTCAATATTTCCATCAGTTTCAACTAATGTCTTTTTACAGTCCATCATACCTGCGCCTGTAATTTCTCTTAATTCTTTAACTGCTACAGCTGTTACTGCCATAATAACGCCTCCCTATTATATTATTCTTGAGTTTCTTCTACAACTTCTTCAACTGGCTCATCATCAAAAGATTCACCTTGATTTCCTTCGATAACAGCATCCGCCATCTTACCAGCAATTAATTTAACCGCTCTAATAGCATCATCATTACCAGGAATAACATAATCAACTTCCTCTGGGTCACAGTTAGTATCTACAATACCTACAACTGGAATTCCAAGAAGTTTAGCTTCTCTAATTGCAATTTTTTCTTTCTTAGGGTCTACAACGAACATAACATCTGGTAATTCAGACATTTCTTTAATTCCGCCTAAGAACCTTTCTAATTTTTCTTTTTTAAGTCTTAACTTAATAACTTCTTTTTTAGGAAGCGCTTCAAAAGTTCCGTCTTCTTCCATCTTCTCTAATTTATATAATAATTCTACTCTTTTTCTAATAGTTTTAAAGTTAGTTAACATACCACCTAACCATCTTTGGCTAACATAGTACTGTCCACATCTTTTAGCTTCGCTCTCAATAGCTTCTTGAGCTTGTTTTTTAGTTCCTACAAATAATACTTTTCCACCTTCAGCAGCAGCTTCTTTAATAACATCATAAGCATTATCAATTAAACCTACTGTTTGCTGTAAGTCGATGATATAAATACCATTTCTCTCTGTGAAAATATATGGAGCCATTTTAGGGTTCCATCTTCTTGTTTGATGTCCAAAGTGAACACCAGCTTCTAATAATTGCTTCATTGAAATTACTGACATAATTTCTTCCTCCTTTTGTTTTTCCTCCCCAGTGTTCATCCCTATAAACTACCAATAATGGCAACGGCTTATAAATTACACTAGGTGTGTTATATTTATCAACTCAAAAATTATACCATATCCCCACTCTCACTTCAAGCAAAAACATAAAAAAATCATCTATATTCGCCATGCATTATCAAGATGATTTTTTAAATATTTTATTATTTTCTCTTTATTATTAATTCAAGTTCTCTTTGACCTATATTTAATGTTTTAGCTATTTTTTTATTAGAATAACCAATACTATTAAGATAAATTATCTTATCTTTTAAAGTCATTTCAGTATCCTCAATATTTGTTTCATCAACATTTACTTCTAAAACAAGTTCTTGTTTGTACATTGTTTCGTCAGTCTTATCAGTATTAAAAGTTTTACTCTCTATATCAGTACCCTTATTTATATCATTATGCTCATTATCAGGCTCTATATAAACACCTTTTATACTTTTTTCAATTTCACATACTCTTTTATCTAGCAATTTTAAAGACTCAAAATATCTTTTATAAAAATCTTCATCCATATGCTCTAAACTTGATTTATTTGAAAACTTTATCTCCAAAGATGTTAAAATTTCTTTTAAATCATTTAAATCATTTTCTAAATTTGACATTCTTTGTGAAAGGAGCCTCAATTCCCTATCATGTAAACTATAGTTCCCGTCTAAATCATTTGCTATATCATAAAATGCTCTATTCATTTCCGCAATGGAATTTTCTACATCACTAAATGCCGTCAACATATCATCTGTAACGGAAACATCGGCTTTTTTATTTGTACCTATAAAATAAGCTCGCATAAATTCTTTTCTTAGTAAAAATAAGGCGATAGAAACTATGCCTACGCCTAAAAATATAATATAAAACCCAATCATACAAACCTCATATGCGAATATCTATATGTCTAATCCTTTTTTGTGTATCATCTTTACTACTATCAGAAACTTCTTCTCTATCATCAGAATTTTTTGAAAATAAATTTCTTTTATCTTTATTTTTCTTTTTGTTTTTTTGTTCATCTTTATCCTTATGAAGAATGATACTATCTTTTGTATCAGTCTTTTGCACTTTGTGCTGTTCATGCTCTATACGTTGTTCTTCTCGCATTTGAGTGTTTTGATGAGCATTTTGGTCTTTATGAACAATCACTTCTTTTGCATTATGATGTCTTTGTGCAGTAGGTAAAATAGTCTGCATATCTATTGGTCTAATTGGCATAACACACCTCTCTTTTTAGACATCTACCCTTTAACCACTATTTCTCCACCATCTTTTTGAATTGTTACATGGACTAAATCATTTTTAACAATATAAAAAGAATTTCCCATTCTAACTTTAGTACCTACATAGACATCTCTTGCCTTAATAGTAGCACCCATTAACTCATTTATATTCTCATTTAATTCTCCAAGCCTCTTAACAGAATAAGAATATTTTTTATTATAATCATTTAATGAAATCTCAGTTTTATCGTATAGCTCTTTTATTTCAGCTGAATTTGGATTTGCCTTTAACTGTTTAGTAAGAATAGCCATAGCTTGTTCTAATTTTTTTATATTTGATTTAGAGTCTTTAACATCTTGAGTTACTCCATTAAACTCATCCATAAGCTTACTATCAACACCCATTCGTATATTTGTGATAACTCCAGCTTTTGAACCTATAACTTTAGCTTCTATTTCCTTTCTAACTTGGATATTTCCGCCTACCATTACACCTTTACCTACAGTCATTTTTAAAATTCCATCACAAACTACATTCGCATTCATAATTGAAGATGTTTCAATGTCTCCGTGAACTACTATATTGGCTTCAGTTATAAATCCACACATCATATTACCATTACATCGAACATTAGCAGCATCTTTTCCGCTTATTCCAACTTTGACAAATAAGTCTCCACCAACTGTTAAATCCGCTGATTCAACAACTCCATTAACCTCTAAATCGCCTTCACATTCAATAGAATAGCCAGTTCTAACGTCACCATTTACTATAACTTTTCCATTAAATTTAATATTCCCCGTAGCGACCCCAACATCGCCTCGTATAGTTAATATCTCTACAACTTCAACTTTTCCACCATTAATCTGAGCAGTACCATCAACTAATGAAATTAACTGCATCTCATCATCAGAAAGTTTAATATTTTTTCCAAACCTAAAATTTTTAAGTTTTCCTGCACGACATTTAACTATTTTACCAGTTACAGTTGTTCCATTTTTACCATTAGTCGGCAAAGTTCTCTTTCCTATAATATCCCCAACTGATATACTATGCACATAGTTCATTTGCTTAAAGTCAACCTTACCATCTTCTAAAATAGTCGGTTTAACTTCATCACTTTTTTTGATGTAATATTCCACTGTTCCATCCAAACCATGCTCATGTTTTATCCCTTTAGCAACACATACATTTACACAATCATGTGGATTCTCAACTATTTTATCAATTGCAACATAATCAAATCCGAATATAACTTTTTTTTCTTTTAATGTATTTATTATGTCATCACGCGTGATTTTATAATTATCGCTATATATATCTAAAGTCAAATAAGCCTCATAACTATCTTGAGATAAATCTACTTTAGCCATATATTTTGGCTCATTTGCATTTTCCTTATTATCAACTACCTCGCTCATAACTTCCCCTCTAAAATGATTTTATTCTTAATTTTAATTTAGTGATTGCCTTAGAATGTATCTGTGATATTCTCGATTCTGAAATGCCCATAATCTCTGATATTTCTCTATAAGTCAATTCTTCATAATAATAAAGAGATATTACAGTTCTTTCTTTATCTGGTAGTATATCTATAGCATCTTGCAATTCTCTAGTCATCTCTTTTTCATCAAGAGAGCTTTCAGGACTCATCTCCACACTTTTTGATACCACATCAATAGTTCCATTTTCATACATACTATTATCTAATGATGTTATCGCTAAATTAGAAACTTCACCCAAATCTTTATGAAGTTCCGCAACGCTTATGCCTAATTCATCAGCCAAAAGTTCATCTGAAACATTAACTCCATAAACATTTTGCAACTTTTCCATAGCTGACTCTATATTTTTATATTTTTGCCTAGTCGTTCTTGGAATCCAATCAAGAGACCTCATCTGGTCTACAATAGCACCACGAATTCTAATATTTGCATAAGTAGAAAATTTAATGTTTTTAGTAATATCAAATTTTTCTATAGCATCCATAAGTCCTATGATTCCATATCCGACTAAATCATCATAATCAACATTTTGATTATAACTAACATATAGCCGTCCAGCTATAATCTTGACTAACTCAACATTCTGTATTATAAGCTGGTCTTTAGCTTCTCTATCATTATTATATTTGTACGCTTTCCATAAATCTGATGTAGACATAAAATACCTTTCAAATAATACTAAACTTCTTTAACTCCATGACCAATAGTCTTAATCAACAAAGAGCCATTCTCTGAATAAAATTCTATTGTTCGACCAAAATTTCCACCTGTTTCATCAGCTAAAATAGAAATGTTATATTCTTTAAGACATTCCCTTACAGATTCTGCATTTTTTTCTCCAATACGCATACTCTCATTATTAGAAGAAAATGCAAACATTTGAGCACCACCAGCTATTTTAGCAACAAGTCGCCTTTTTTCAGCACCGATTTTAGTCATTTGATTTATAAGCTCATCTAATCCTGTATCTGCAAACTTAGCAATATTCGAATTATTTTTAATGGTTTTGCTTGATGGCAACATAATATGTGCAAGTCCTATTACCTTTGTGATAGGGTCATAAAGACATATACCTATACACGAACCCAACCCCAAAGTAGATAAAACATCGGGATGACGAGCAACCTTTAAATCAGCCATACCTACTTTTATTATATTACTCATATTTGAACTCCTAAGCTTTCTAATATCTTCGGATAAGAGTCCATATCTGGAATAAGGAAGAAATATCCTGATACAGATTCACTCGCATCATCTTTAAAAAAGTCATTTTCTATAATCAAAATTTTATCGCCTAACACTCCATATTCAATAGCAGGTACGCTAAGTATAGCCCCTGCCATATCAACAGCCAAAGATGGAGTTGATATATTTATAAATAACTTTGTTAAACCCGAAAGCGACGAAACATATGCTCCAGATAAAATATTACCAATTTCTTTTAAAGCAGATGAATTTATTTCATTAAATTCAGCATCTATTTGACCCATTAATAAACTAAGTAAGTTAAAAGCAACTTCTTTTTTTAGTACAAACATTATACTTCCATCTATATCTCCATCTATTTCAAAAAAGATACCACATATTTCTTTTTCTGCTCCACCTAATATATCTGGAACTTCTGATATGTCAACTACGCTTACCTTTGGCACATGCATATCAACTTTAGTATTAATCAATTTTGACAATGCAGTTGCAGCATGTCCCGCACCAATATTTCCAATTTCACGTAATACGTCAATGACTATATCATTTATTTGAGTATTATTATCCATTATGTTCTCCTATTCCCACTCACTATCTTCTACACCCAAAACTTTCTTTAAATCAACAAGCATAATTATTCTTCCATCATTTTTGCCAATTTCTTTAACATAATTCATATTAGCAGAATTATGTTTAACAGCAGGTGCTACATCTATTTCTTCCGTATTTAACTGTAACACCTCAGATGATGAATCAACAACCATACCTATTTTAAATTCATTTATATTAGCTATTATAATCCTAGTTTCTTCATCATAATCTTTTTGTTCTATTAAAAATCTCCTTCTTAAATCTACTACTGGAAGAATATCTCCTCGAAGATTAATAACCCCTACAATATAATTCTCCGTATATGGAACTCTGGTTATTGCAGATGGTTTTTCAATATTCTCAACATTTCTAATATCTATTCCGTAATATTCACCTTTTAATTTAAAAATAACATATTCTCTTGTGCTAGACATTTCAAAACCCCCTCTCGCTAAAATAACTGATTAGGATCAATAATCAGAGCCACTGAACCATTACCAAGAATTGTTGCTCCAGCAATAATCTTAATTCCTGTTAAATACTTACCTAATGACTTAATTACTATCTCTTGCTGACCAATTAAATTATCAACAACTATACCCGCTTCGTACTCGCCTTTCTTAACTATTACAACAATCATATCATCTTTAGTTTGAACTTCATCATATTTAACATTTAACACTTCGCTAAGTCTTATAATCGGAAGAGTCTTATTTCTATAAAGCACAACTTCTTGACTTTGTACTAAACTAATTTCAGATTCTTTTATAGTTGTAATCTCTTTAATATTGTTAAGCGGAATAGCATACTTTTCTGAACCTAAATTAACCATTAAAGCTTGAATAATAGCAAGTGTAAGTGGTAATCTAATCGTAAATTTACTACCTTGACCATGTACACTGTCTACTTCAACAGTACCGTTTAGCGATTCAATTTTTGTTTTAACAACATCTAATCCAACGCCTCTACCTGATAAGTCAGTAACTACTTTAGCTGTACTAAATCCAGCTCTAAACAATAAATTAATAAGCTCTTTAGACGTCATATTCTCTACTTGAGCCTCAGTTACTATTCCTTTTTCTATCGCCTTATTAGCTATAACATTTGGGTCTATACCATTACCATTGTCCTCAACTTCTATACAAACCGTATTTCCATCAGGATAAGCTCTTAAAAATACAGAGCCTGCTTCGTCTTTCCCTTTTGCAACTCTTTCTTCAGGTGACTCTATACCGTGGTCAATTGAATTTCTAATAAGATGAATCAATGGATCCGCAATTTCATCTATAACCGTTCTATCAACTTCTGTATCTTCACCAGACATAAATAATTTGATTCCCTTACCTAAGTCTTTTGATAAATCACGCACCATTCTAGGAAATCTATTAAATACTCTCTCAACAGGAACCATTCTAACTTTCATAACTGCATCATGTAGACTTGTTGTAATTCTCTCAAGATATTCGATAGCGTCATGACTATTCTTAGCACCAGATGCATCATTGTCTTCAAGACGAGTTTTAATAATGATTAACTCACTAACTAAGTTCATTAACGTATCTAGTCTTTCAATATCTACCCTAACAGTTCTAGCAGTAGTTTTTTGTTTTTGCTTAGAAGCTTCTTTTTTAGACTTTTCTTTTTTATCCGTTTTTTTATCTTTAAACTGAATTTTATTATCTTTTACTTCTTCTTTTAAATCTACTTCCTTTGGTTCTTCAACTTTCTTTTGAACTTCATATCCACTTAAATCAATTTCTTGAGCTATAACAGCGTCAACTTCAGATATTTTTTCTAATTCATTTTTAATAGTTACAGCATCTAATTTAGAAACAAACACTATTTCAAAACTATCATCAAACTTCTCATCTTCTATTTCTTCTGTCATAGGTAAAGATTTCAATAAATCTCCATACTCTTCTAATGTATTAAACACTATATAAGCTCTAGCCGCTTTAAGCATAGTATTAGAATCTATTATAACCTTTATCTTTAACGGTATTAAACCACTCTCACTAGCAGCCTTAACCACATCTATGCAATCTTCAATATCAATTTCAAATTGGGAATCTAATTTTTCCGAATTTTCATTTGTAGTTTGCACTTCAGTATCTACATCTGTTTGTGCGTGTTGTTCTTCTGTTTGTGAATCTTCAACTCCACTCATACTTTTGTTTTCTGCAATAAATTTTAATCTACGAACTAAATCGCTAGTATCATGATTTCCTTCTTCGCCAGTATCAACTAAATGATTAACATATTCCTCAAGTCCATCAAAACATTCAAACAATATGTCTATTATTCCCTCTGATACTTCAATATCACCTGACCTAACCAAATGAAGCACATTTTCCATTTGATGAGTTAAATCAGCTAATTTGGTAAAACCCATAGTTCCAGACATACCTTTAATAGTATGTGCAATCCTAAAAATCTCATTTAGTAATTCTATATTATCTGGAGAATCTTCCAAATCCAATAAAATAGAATTCATATGTTGCAAGTGTTCTTTCGACTCTTCAATAAAGATTTCTAAATATTGACTCATATCCATAACATTACACCTCCATAGCTTTTATAATCTCATTAGGAACTTGCTCTAAATCACAAATTCTATCAACTACATTCGCATTCACTGCCGATTTAGGCATTCCATATACTACACATGAAGCCTCATCTTGAGCTATAACATATCCATTTATCTCATTCTTAATACGTTTTAAGCCCTTAGTTCCATCAGCACCCATTCCAGTGAGTATAACACCTATAACATTATTTATTCCAATATCAGCGATAGAATAAAACATGGCATCAACACTAGGTTTATGACCCGTAACCAACTCACCATCAGATAATTCTATTTGATATTTTTTACCAACCTTTTTTAAAAGTAAATGCCTATCACCAGGAGCTATATAACAAACTCCTCTTTCTACAAACTCCCTATCTTCCGCTTCTTTAACAACTAAGTTAGATACATTGTTCAATCTATCTGCTAAAGATTTTGTGAATTTAGGTGGCATATGTTGTACAACCACTACCCCCGCATTTATATCGGCTGGGATTTCAGGTATTACTTTATGCAATGCTCTTGGCCCTCCAGTTGATGTACCAATAGCAATAATCTTGTTAATATCTGTATCTCCAAAACTTTTAGTCTGTCTAGTTTTAGTTTTATTTATTTTAACTGGTGCTACATTATAACTCTTATTTAACTTTGTCTTAGACGCAACAATAAATTTTTCAGTAATTTCATCAACCATTGCCTTTTTATCAATTTTAAATATATTCGCTGGCTTTGGTATAAAATCTATAGCCCCCAGTTCTAAAGCATCCACAGTTAGTTTTGCAGCCTCTTGCGTTAAAGAACTAAGCATTATAACCCGTGTTGGACATTCTTTCATTATTTTTTTTAATGCTGTTATACCGTCCATTACTGGCATTTCTATATCTAAAGTAACAACATCTGGTCTAAGCTCTTTTACTTTATCAATAGCTTCTTGACCATTTTTTGCTATACCTACTAACTCCATTGTATCACTTAATCCAATAATATCAGTAAGTATTCTCCTCATAAAAGGAGAATCATCTACCACCAGAACTCTTATTTTCATAGTATCACCTCTTTGAGCTCCTTACCATTCTTTCCTTTTTAAAAATATAAGATATAATGTTTTCCAATACATCTTTTTCTAAATCCACAAATTCAAATGCTATATCATACTTTGCAGGTCCATCATTAATAGTACTAACCCGCCTTACTTTCGCTTTAAATTCAACACTTCTATTATCAAGCATAGCTCTACCCTTAACTTCTTCGCCATCATCAAAAGAAATGTTAGACACAGCTCTAAATCCGCCACCACTTATATCTCTACCCTCTAAAATAGAATAAGCTGACACCGCTTTCGCTACTTCAAGTGCCTCTTTTTTATCTTTTTCAAGAATTTCTACTTTTTGCAAATAAGAAACTCTAAAATATTCCCTTCTTTGTGTTTTCTTTATAGGACTTGATTTTTTAACCACTATTGCTGACAATTGACCCATTTTTTTATAAATTATATTCTCTATATAAAAATCATATAATCCCATATTAGGCTTATAGAAAGTAACCAAAACATCTTCTCCTGGCCATATTCTATATACTTGTCCTCTTTCAAGTGGAGCTGACAATAATAACTCATCTTCGCTAATCACTTTATAAACTTTTGCTTTAAATTTTTTTGTCCTATTATTTTTTACAAGTGATAACTCAACCGTATCACCAGCTTGTAACATATCTAAAAGAGTAATTGTCATCATCTCCCTTTTTCAATTATTTGCTTCATCTATTTTAATAACTTATTCATAAATAGTTTAAACTTATTAACTCTATTAATTTTATTTTCTTTATTCACTAAATTATATGCTATAAGTTCAACTCCCTTTGTTGCTATCGAATTAGGATATTCTATAGAAAACGCCTTTTGTATTCTAACAGCCCTTTTTACATTCCCATCTTCATATATATACCCCAAATTATTAAGCTTTACACCTAAAAATTTATCAGTTGCTCTTTGTATCTTTGAAAATACTTCCTGACCTTCTTTTGACGACTCAACTCGATTTACAACCAAATTAATTTGTTTATCCTCATCGTGAATATTTTTAATAAGGGAATAAGCATCCGTCATAGAAGTCGGGTCTGGAGTTATAACTAAAATCACATCAGTTGCCGCCTTTACAAATGATAAAACTGATTGACTGATACCTGCACCAGTATCTATAAGTATATAATCCGAAATTTCATTAAGTCTGCTAAGCGAATCAATTAAAAACTCAATTTGAGTTCCATTTAAATTAGCAAGTTCCATAATACCTGAACCACCACTTATGATTTTAACTCCGCAAGGACCTTCCGTCATAACTTCTTCAATAAATTTTTCATTATTAATGATATGTGAAAAAGTGTATTTTGGTATAAGGCCCAACAAAACATCTACATTTGCAAGTCCTAAATCCGCATCTATTATAGTAACTCTATTACCTAATTTAGAAAGGGCTATACCTAAATTAACAGTGAAATTAGTCTTTCCAACCCCACCTTTTCCACTAGATATGGTTATAACTTTAGCATCAATATCCAATTTTGATTTTTTTTCTTCTATATCATTTATATCATTTACAATATCACGTAATTTTTGAGCTTGATCCATATCATTCTCCCACAATATACTCTACTATTTTATCTGCATCAGCAACTTCAATATCATCTGGTACATTCTGTCCAGTAGTAAAATACGATAATTGCATATCTGTTTCAACTTTTATATTTAACACATTTTCAACAGAACTAGTTTCATCCATTTTGGTCAAAATAAGTTTATACTCATCTAAAAAATCATATGACTTAACTATGCTCTTAATATCTTTATAACCAGTAGTCAAACTTATAACCAAGAAAATCTCTGGATTCGGTATATATTTTAAAATAGACTTTAAATCTTCATACAAATCCTCACTTTTATGGCTTCTACCAGCTGTATCTATTAATATTATATCTTTATCGTGAAATTCATCCAAAGCTTGCTCTATATCCTCAGCCTCATAAATAACTTTAAGAGGTAACACTAAAATTTCTGAATAAGTTTTTAACTGCTCTACAGCAGCTATCCTATATGTGTCAGCCGTAATTAGTGCCACGTCTTTTTTACTTTCAAGCGAAAGTTTAGCAGCAATCTTAGCTAGAGTAGTAGTCTTACCAACACCAGTTGGACCTATAAATAAAACCGTCTTTTTACTGTCAAGAGCTTCTTCAATAGTATATGGTTCATCTAAAATTTGTTTTACTATTAATTTTAACATATCTATAATCTGTTTATTACTTGCTTCCTCTATATTTAGACGTTTGTTCAAATTTTCTGTGATTTTTTGAATAGCTTTTTCACTTATTTCTTTATCTTTTAATATTTTATCTAATTTTTTTCTTATTTTCTGTATATCATCTAACGAAATATCTTCTTTGCTTACTGCTTCTTCTTTATCATCTGATTCTATTCTATCCACATCTTGTGTAATCTCTGTTTTTTTATCGTTTGAACTTTCTACATTTTCAACCTTTTCAGCAAGTTCTTTTATCATTTGTTTAAGTTCATTAATTTGAACATCTTTATCATCAACAGGAGTTTCAGTCAGAGTTTCAGTTGATGAATTTTCTCTTATTTCAACAACTTTTTTAACTTCATCTCTTAATTTTTTAATTTCTTCATTCGCTAAATCTTGATTCGGTTTTACTGGTTCTACCTCATCAATAGCAGCTACAACCTCAACTAACGATTTTTTGAAAAATCCAAAAAATCCAGGTTTATTTATTTTTCGAGTATTAAGAATAATAGCGTCACTACCCAATTCATTTTTTATTTTAATCATTGCTTCATTGACATCTTTTGCTATATATCTTTTAACATTCATTAAATACTCACCATCCCTATTGATTGAATTTCTATATTTGCCTCTATTTCATTATAAGATACCACAATTAAATTTGGTATTATCTGCTCCGTAATTCTTTTAAAATAAAATCTAACTATAGGTGCGGTAACAACTATTGGTTGCTCACCAAGAGATACTAACTTTTGTATCTGCATAGTTAAACTATTCATCATATTTTGGCTAGTTACAGGGTCTAATGACATATAAGAACCAGCGTCTGTATTTTGTATCGACTCCATCAAATGATTTTCTAAACTTTGCTCTATAGTAACAACTCTCCCTTGACCATAAGGAAATAAGTTGCTAGATATTTGTCGTCTTAAAGATTGCCTTGCATATTCAGTAAGAATATTAGAATCAGATGTTGTCCTAGCATAATCAGCCAAAGTTTCAAGTATAGTCGCTAAATCCCTAACCGATACTCCCTCATCAAGTAAATTAGATAAAACCTTTTGAATCTCACCTATCCCCATAAGAGATGGTATCAATTCATCAATAAGCGCAGAATGAGTTTCCTTAACATTATCAATAAGATTTTTAACATCTTGTCTAGTTAATAATTCGCTCATATACTGTTTAATAACTTCTGTTAAATGAGTCGATATAATAGATGATGAATCAACAACTGTATATCCAAGAATCTCAGCTTCTTCTCTTTTATCACTAGTTATCCAAATAGCAGGAAGTCCAAAAGCTGGCTCAACAGTTTCAATACCAGTTACCTCACCTTCAACTTCACCAGAATTCATAGCCATATAATGGTCAAACATTATTTCACCACCAGCAACTTGCGAACCCTTAATTTTAATCACATATTGATTTGATTCTAACTGTATATTATCTCTAAGCCTTATCATAGGAACAACTATTCCCATTTCAAGAGCTACTTGTCTACGAATCATAATAAGTCTATCAAATAAATCTCCACCTTGATTTGGATCTGCAAGAGGTATAATTCCATAACCAAATTCAAGTTCTATTGGGTCAACTTGTAGCAAAGGAATTATATTCTCTGGTTTTCTCATATCATCAGAAGGTTTTTCCTCAGACTGAACAGCAATTTCTTCCTCAAGTTGCATAGCTTTTTTAACTTCGCTATTAAATAAATATCCTAAGTATAAAAATATTAATCCTAAAACAACAAGCGGAAACGTAGGTAAAGGTGTAACCACACCGAGTCCCAAAAGTACACCAGACAAAATAAACATAACCTTTGGTTGTCTAAATAGCTGACCAATTACATCATTACCTAAATTTGAATCAGATGCCGCCCTCGTAACAACTACACCAGTAGCCACTGAAATCATAAGCGCAGGTATCTGACTTACAAGTCCATCGCCCACTGTTAATAACGTATACTTTTTCATCGCTTCTAAAAAACTAAGATTAAAACTAAGTATACCTATAGCCAAACCCGCTATTACGTTAATAACTGTAATTATAATTCCAGCTATCGCATCACCTTTAACAAATTTACTAGCACCGTCCATAGAGCCATAAAAATCAGATTCACGCTGAATTTTTATTCGTCTTTCCTTTGCCTCCGCATCAGTTATAAGTCCAGAGTTAAGGTCTGCATCTATAGCCATCTGTTTTCCTGGCATAGCATCTAATGTAAATCTAGCAGCAACCTCTGAAACCCTTTCTGAACCTTTTGTAATAACTAAAAATTGTATAATTATGATTATAATAAATATAATAAAACCAACAACCGCATTTCCACCTATTACAAAATCTCCAAAAGCGTTTATAACCGCTCCAGCTTGACCCTTGCTTAAAATTGCTCTTGTAGTTGAAATATTAAGAGATAATCTAAACAGTGTAGTAATCAACAATAGCGATGGAAAAACAGAGAATTCCAAAGCTTCCGTATTAAACATAGCTATCAAAAGTATCAACATCGCAAGTGCTATATTAATACTTAAAAAGAAATCTAGTAGACCTAAATTCACTGGTATAATCATAAGTAATATAATACCTATAACTAGCAATGCTACTAAAATATCTCCAAACTTCATCTATAAGACTCCTTTATTAGTCATTCTTCAATCTATATACATAAGCTAAAACTTCTGCAACCGCTTCATATAAGTCAGCTGGTATAAAATCCCCAATTTCAACATCGGCGTAAAGAGTTCGAGCAAGAGGTTTATTTTCAACTATTGGCACTTCATTTTCCTCTGCAACTCTCTTAATATTTTTAGCTACTAAATCCTTACCCTTAGCCAATACATATGGCGCATCGCCTCTATCTGTATCATATTTAATACCCACAGCATAATGAGTCGGGTTTGTTATGATTACATCAGCATCTGGAACGTCCTGCATCATTCGACTCATAGCCATTTCTCTTTGCTTTTGCTTAATTTTAGACTTTAGCATAGGGTCACCTTCCGACTCCTTATACTCGTCTTTAATTTCCTTTTTAGTCATCATATTATCTTTATTGTCTTGCCACTTTTTATAAATATAATCAAATATCCCTATTATAAAAAGTACCAAAGCACATCTTATGACAACATTATAGGAAATATCCCAAAGCAGTGCCGCTACCCCCTCAACACTATAATTAAGACTCTGATAAAATAACGAAATTTTTTTTGAAATATATGCATATGCAATATACAAAAGTATAGTACCTTTTATTAATGCTTTTAAAAACTCAACAAATGAACGCATAGAAAATAGTCTTTTAAATCCCTTTAACGGGCTTATTTTGTCAAGTTTAAATTTAATTGGTTCTATAGTAAATAAAAATCCAACTTGCATATATGTAAATAAAAGTCCAACAACCATAGCGACCAACGTTATCGGTAGGGCTAAACTAATAAGTAAAATCCCTGTACTCCTTAACAATACCATCATATTTACAGGCTCAAAAATTGAATCTATACTCCCAGATGTATTTTTATAAAGTTGGGTAGTAAAAGTCGCTATACGAACAACCATATATCCTTTAAAATTATTTAAAAACACAAATACCATAAGAATTGCAAACGCCGAGCCCAAATCTTTAGAAGATACCACTTGACCTTTTTTTCTGGCATCTCGTTTCTTTTTTGCGGTGGGCTGTTCGGTCTTTTCTTCTGCGAATAACTGCAAATTAAATTTAAAATTATACATTTATTCCCCCAAAAAAATTCTTTGCTAAATCAAATAAATATTTATAAATAACACTGTAAATCTCAAGAAAAACGTTATAATAAGCGTGAATTATAACTATAAATAAAGACAATCCAATAAAAATTTTAAATGGCATACCTATCATAAACACATTCATCCCTGGCATAGCCTTTGACAACATTCCTAAAATAATATTTGCAACTAATATAGTTATTATAAATGGTGCTGAAAGTCTAATCCCTATATTAAAAGCTTCACTAATCAAATTTGTATAATCCATAACGAGAAGTGTATTTATAACTCCGCCAGCTAATGGAACCATCTTAAAACTTTCAACCAAAGCTTGTATAACTATATGATGTCCATTTGTAAATAGAAATATCATCATCATAAATATATAATATAAATTAGCAGAAACAGGCATACTCGATTGATCCATCGGACTAATAACACTTACCATAGAAAAACCTATATTTCTATCAAATAAAGAACCAGCAAGATATATTGACGTGAGCATTATAACCACTACCATAGAAAATGAAATCCCAATCAAAAATTCAATTGCTATATGATATATTAAGGCTATAAAACTGTTAATTTCAACATTTGACGAAACCGCTACAATAGGCATAACCGCAAGCGATATAAAAAACACAAAAAGTGCTTTTACACGCATGGGTATATTTTTAGCACTAAAAACTGGCAACAGTACAAACAACCCCGAAAATCTCGAAAAAATAAGTCCTAACACCACAAAATAATTAACTATATCCATAATATACCTACTGAATTACCAAAGTTATTTTGTCAAAAACACTCATAGTAAATGTGTACATAGACTGCATAATCCAAGGACCCGCAATAACAAGCACTAAAAATATCACTAAAACTTTTGGTACAAATGCAAGAGTAGCCTCTTGAATTTGAGTTGTTGCTTGAAAAATAGCTATAATAAGTCCTATAATAAGTGCACTTAATAACATGGGTGACGAAAGTAATAATATAGTTTTAATAGCTTCACCAAATACATCTACAAATAATCCTTCGCTCATATCCACCTCACCTTATCGTCATAATAAGCTTTTCTACAATTAAATTCCAACCATCTACCATAATAAATAAAAGTATTTTAAACGGTAACGAAATCATAACAGGTGGCAACATCATCATACCAAGAGCCATCAGCGTACTTGCAGTAATCATATCTATTACTATAAATGGAATGAATAGCAAAAATCCTATTTCAAATCCAGTCTTTATTTCACTAATAATAAATGCTGGTATCAAAACAGGTAATGTTATTTCTTCATAATTTTCCAATGAGCCCTCTCCAGAAATATCTATAAATAATTTTAAATCCTTCGTTCTTACTTGTCGAAGCATAAAATCTTTAAATGGCTCAGAAGCTTTTTTTAGTGCCACTTCTTGGTTTATTTCACCTGCTACAAAAGGGTCATAAGCATTCTCTTTTACCTCCGTAAAAGTAGGTGCCATAATAAAAAATGTCAAAAATAAAGCAAGACCAATCACTACTTGATTGGGCGGTATTGTCTGCAAAGATAATGACCGTCTAACAAATGAAAAAACAATTATTATACGAGTAAAGCAAGTCATCATCAAAAGTATTGATGGAGCTATACTAAGTATAGTCAAAAGCAATACTATCTGTACCGTTGTAACAACTCCATTGTTATCACTAGCTTTATCTCCAATACTAAAATTAATAGATGGTATATTGGATGAATTTACACCTACGTCAGGTTGAGCAAAAACATTTAATCCAAAAATCACCATCAATATTAATATTAAAATTAAAAATTTTGCAATTAGCTTTTTATTAGTCACAAATTTCATTCCTTACATACTTATAATTACAACACTTCTCTTTCAATTTCTTCTTGTTCTATACAATCAATAAGTTCAGAACTATTTTTATGAACCATAAGAGTATAAATCTTATTATTAGCTTTAAACATCAAAATGTAAGCATCTGAACTAACAGCCATTTTTTCAAGTATCTGGATTTTTCTGTCGCTAGAATTAACTCCCTTTTTATCTACAAGCCATCTACTACCAAAATAAAAAACGGCAAGAATTCCAATTATCGCAATTATCTTTGCTAAATAACTGTAAAAACTATACATAAATTATCCTAAAACTTTTTTAACCGCTTCAATTACCCTATCCGCTTGGAAAGGCTTAACTATAAAGTCTTTAGCTCCAGCTTGAATAGCCTCGATAACCATAGCTTGCTGTCCCATAGCAGAACACATAATAACTTTAGCAGATGCATCAATTCCTTTAATCTCTTTAACCGCTTGAATACCATCAACCTCTGGCATAGTAATATCCATAATTACTAGTTCTGGAGATAATTCTTTATATTTCTCAATCGCCTTTTGACCATTCTCCGCTTCACCTATAACTTCAAAACCGTTCTTAGTAAGAACATCTTTAATCATCATTCTCATAAAAGCAGCGTCATCCACTACTAAAATACCATTTGCCATTATAATTCCTCCCTTAAAATATTAAACACTGTGAATTCTTTTTTCAGGTATTATTATGTCAGTTATTCTAATACCATAATTTTCATCAACAACAACAACTTCGCCTTTTGCGATTTTTTTACCATTTGCTAAAATATCTAAAGTTTCACCAACCAGCCTATCTAATTCTACGACTGTACCCACTCCAAAATCCAATATATCAGAAATTTGTTTAACTGTATGTCCAAGCTCTACAGTTATTTCAAGCGGAACATCTTTTATTAATTCTATATCCGCACCAAAATTCATTTGAGGAGCAGCTCCAAAATTCTCATATTGGAACGCTTGAACATTTACAGGATTTTGATGTTGCATCATAGGTTGTGGTGCTGGCTGTTGAGGTATATTATTAACAGGCTCCTGCTCCTGAACAACTGGTTCAGCTGGTGCCACATTAACTTCTTCAACTTTAACTTCATTTTCATTTAACTCTACGCTTTCCACTAATCCAGTAGTTTGTAAACTTGTCATCTCCGTCATAGATATAACCAATTGTTGTGCTACTTCGAGTGGTAAAACTTGCATTATTTCACTATCAATTAAATCCCCAACTTCTAAATCAAAAGCTATTTTAACAAGTTCTTCATTTTCTCCAATTCCTAAACTTGTTACATCTATATTTGCTATACTTTCAAACATAGCATTTGGTGGTGAAATATCAATTTTTTTGCCTAGCATTTCAGACATAGATGTAGATGAAGAACCCACCATTTGATTCATGGCTTCGCCAATAGCACTTAGATGTAATTCGCTTAATTCTCCATCTGTATTAGTACCATCTCCACCCATCATCAAATCAGTAATAACTTTTACATCTTGTTCATGCAAGACTAATAAATTCAATCCCTTTATTCCTTCAATATATCTTATATTAATAAGAACACATGGGTCTTTAATCTCAGTTGCAAGTTGAGCAATATTCGTTTCGAATACTCTAGGAGTAGTAATCGTAACCTTTTGATTTAATAAAGTAAAAAGAGTAGTAGCAGCAGTTCCCATACTGATATTACCTATTTCACCCAAAACATCTTTATCATGATCGCTTAATTGATTAAATTCTTCATCTCCGCCGTTCAGCAGAGCATCTATTTCCTCTTGCGAAAGCATCTCAGGCATCCAATTCATCTCCTTTCTCAAACGATTCAGTAATTTTTATTGCTTTTTTCTTATTAAGAGCTCCAGGACGCCCTCTAAATTTTAACTCTTTTTCAATAAAAATATCAAAATCTTCATTCACCGATTTATTTAGAACAACCACATCTCCAACTCTTAAACTTAAAAATTCTAAAACAGTCAGCTTAGTAGAACCAACAACAGCTTTTACATCTACACCAAGTTCTGTAATACCTCGTTCAAGAGCTTCCTTTTCTTCAGGTGTAACAGCTTTTTTTACACTATTAGAAAACCATAAACGAGAAGTAAGATTTGGCAATATAGGTTCAATTACATAATGCGGGATACATATATTAACCATACCTTCTACATCACCTATATGTAGATTAAATGTAATTAAAGCGACTGATTCACTCGGCGAAACTACTTGGGCAAATTGCGAATTAGTTTCAACCGCTTTTAACTTAGGTCTAATTTCTATTATATTATTCCAAGGTTCTCTAAGTAAATTTATAAATTCAACTATAATATTGGTGATAAGTGCCATTTCAATTTCGGTAAGAGCTCTTACTTCCATAAAAGCACTACCACTACCACCAAGAACCCTCTCTATCATACTAAAAGCTATGTCTGTCGATAAATCCATAACTATTTGTCCTTCAAGAGGTTGAAAATCAATTATACCGAGTATTGAAGGATTTGATATTGCATTGCTAAACTCACTATATATTAAAGATTGTACAGATAGTATCTCTACTTCTGTATACGCTCTTAAATACCCAGAAAGAAAGTTATTTAACAATCTTGAAAAATTTTCATGAATAATTTCGAGTGTTCGTAATTGATCTTTCGCAAATTTATCTGGTCTTGAAAAATCATATTTTCGTACTTTTTTATCGTGTTTTTCTTCCTCTATCTCATTGGTATCAATTTCTCCCGAATTAAGTGCTGAGAGGAGATTATCTATTTCACTTTGAGATAAAACATCAGACAATTACAACACCCCCTCCACATTTTTTATCAGTATTGTATATATTTATCCCTGTATAATAAACTGTAAGAAATAAACATTGGTTATAACTTCACCATCTGTTTCTAAAATTTCAATAACCATATCTCTTATTTCATCTCTAACTCTTTGTTGCCCATTCTTCTTATTTAGAACTTCAAATGATTTTCCTCTAAATAATTCATATACATTATTAATAATTTCAGTTTTATGAAGTGTTATAGTTTCTAATATTTCTGGGTCTGTGTATTCAATAACCATATTAAATTTTAAAATTTTACCCGGATCAGCAATATTAGTATAAACTTCTCCTATTTCATATTCGCTATATACAATCGGCTTTTCTTTGTCCTTAAATACAAACATAAACACAGCAACTCCGCCGACTATCAAAAGTACTAATACAACAGCCACTATTATTAAAATTTTTTTCATTATATCACCTCTAATTTGATGTAGGTTCTAAACCTTCAAAATGCTTACTAAGTATAACTATATCAACACGTCTATTTTTAGAACGCCCATCTTCAGTCGAATTGTCCTCTATTGGATAATACTCACCGTACCCAGATGCTGCAAGTCGCATAGGTGCTAACCCACCTTTATCTATAAAGTATTTCAAAACATTCGTAGCACGCGCAGTAGATAACTCCCAGTTTGTAGGATACCTAAATGTATGATTTGGAATATTATCAGTATGTCCTTCTACCCGTATAGCTAAATCATGAAATTCATCTGAATTTAGTAACTCACTTAAAAAATCTAATGTCACAATAGACCTTTCTTTTAAATCAGCACGCCCAGAATCAAATAAAGCATTGTCTGGAAATCTTATAACCAATCCTCTTGAATCTATCTCAACAATCATCTGTGGTTCCACTTGACCTTCGCCATCTTTATCTTTTAAGTTATCCATATATTCTTCTATTCTCTCTTTTAACTCTACCATTTCTTCAACAGCTTGTGCTTCTTCTGACTGAGAAACTTCTGGAGTAGCTTCAAACAAAAGTTTGTCAGGAGATACAGCAGTACCACCCGAAAGAATACCTGCAGAGCCTTGAAAAGATTCCATAACCGCCTCAAATTTTTGAGCATCTATTTCAGAAAACGCAAAAAGTAAAACGAAGAAACACATCAGTAGCGTTACTAGGTCACCATATGTAGCCATCCAACCAGGTAATCCAGGCGGTGGACATTCTGGACATTTCTTCTTACTCACCAGCTCCACCTTCCTCAGTGCTTACAACCGCTCTAATCGACGGAGATAAAAACGCCTTTAACTTTTCTTCTATAATTCTAGGGTTCTCTCCAGCTTGTATAGACAGTAAACCCTCTATCATTACTTCTCTAATCAAAATCTCTTCACCGCTTTTTACAGCAAGCTTTGTTTCCATAGGCAAAAAGAATAAATTGGCCAAAACTGAACCATAAAAAGTAGTAAGTAAAGCAACCGCCATAGATGGTCCGATAGAACTAGGGTCATCTAAGTTTTTAAGCATGGCAACAAGTCCAATAAGAGTACCTATCATACCAAAAGCAGGTCCAAAAGCTCCAAGTGTGTTAAATAAACTTCTACCACCTGAATGTCTACCCTCTATGTAAGACAGTTCCGTTTCTAAAATATTTTTTACTAGTTCAGGGTCAGTACCATCTACTATAAGCATGACTCCCTTTTTTAAAAAATCATCATTAATGTCAGATACGGCCTCCTCCAAAGCGAGCAGCCCTTCTCTTCTTGCAACATTTGCTAAATCAATTATTTTTCTTATGATTTCAGCTGTGTTATATGGACTATTCTTCATTGTTTTAGAAGCTACTTTACCTATGCCCAAAACATTTTTAAGAGGAAACGCTACAAGGAATCCAGAAAAAGTACCTCCTATAACGATAAGTACAGAACCTGGGTCTATAAACGCACCCATTCCAGTACCACCAGATAAAATACCAAAAACTATAAAAAATATCCCTAAAAGCATACCTCCAATAGTTGCTATATCCAAAACCACACCTCATTTCCATCAATTATTTATCAAAATAAAAAGAATAAATGCCTTTCCTATATTCTACAATTTTTTTTATAACTTCGTCAACTGTATCATGTACAATATACTTCTTTCCCGAAGTTATTGTTATAACAGTGTCTGGAGTCGTTTCCATATACTCAATTAAATCAGAATTAAGTATAAATGTACATATTAAACATCTCATTTCTATTTTATTACATCATTTTATTATAGCATTTTTTTGAGATAAACGCATTATATCATTTTATTTATATACCAATATTTTTTTATAAACATAATACAAATTAGAAAATTGCAAATTTAATAGAAAATACATTAAAAAATCCAACTTATTTGAAGCGTTAGCGAGTTTTCGCAATAAATATGATTGCAAATGATACAATTTAAAATCATTAAGAGTTTACTTTTATAAAATTTTATAATATTGCTATCATTTATTTAAGTATTAAAACGATGAGTAAAATAGTTTACTCTTGAATTCGCTTGGAAACCTCTTTGAGTTGTTATCATATCAGTAAATTCGGCTGATAAATCAACGTTTGACATTTCTAAAGCACCAGGAGTAAGCGAACCAAAACTTCCCGAAGCAGGTACGCCAAGTTTAGCTGCACCCGAGTTTGGAGATTCAACAAATCTATTTGAACCAACTTTCATAAGACCAGCAGGGTTGTTAAAACTAGCCAAAGCTATTTGCATTTTATCCTCTGACTGACCATTTGTATAAGTAACATTAATTTTACCATTTGAAGCTATAGTATAAGATTTTAAGTTACCAGCTGCATGACCTTTCTCAGTTCTACCTTCCATATCTGTTTCTTGAGCATAGTGCTTTAAATTTTGAAACACATTTTTATCAAGTGGATAATCAATATTAGTTACACCACTACCTAATTTAGTGTAAATTATATTTTGTTCTTCATTTCCAACATCTGTCGTAGCACTAGTTACAAGAACCATATTAGGGTTCCCATTCTCATCTACTCCATCTTGAACTTTCTGTACATTTAATCCACTAACTATTGCATCAAAATTTCCAGCTGCATCAAATCTAGCATATATAGGATTTTGAGTTGGGTTTGCAGCGTCATAAGCACCACCAGCAGCACCAGTAACTATATCAGCTTCTGAAATAGTACCGATTCCCTCAAACACAGTAGAACCATCTGATTGTACAACATCTCTACCATATCTTATAGCTCTATAGCTATACTGAGGATCTGTACTCGCAGGGTCAGGATTTTTTGGAGTAGTAATCTTAGGTCCAAAATCTAAGTTTACAGTTTCAACCGCACCTACTGAATTATAAACATCCATATTTAAAGTGTAAAAAATATTTTTATTAGGGTCTGTAATCTCTTGATTAAAGTTTATATTTCCAATAACAGAAACACCATTTTTTGTTCCTCTATCCGCTGCAGCTATAGTAGTAGACTCAGCGTCATTAGTTCCTGTAATATCTATTTGAACTGGTCTATTATCTTTTCCAAGAACAAAATATCCATCAGAAGTTACAAGATAACCTTTTTCATCAACTTGGAAATTCCCAGCTCTTGTATAATATCTCATCTGAGCGTCTTTTGATGGAGACACCACAAAAAATCCATTTCCATCTATCATTATATCAGTAGCATTATCAGTTCTTTGTGTAGCTCCATTTGAGTGAATTACATTAATTGAATCTATTTTCATACCTAATCCAACTTGTTGAGGGTTAGTACCACCTCTACTAGCTGTTGAAGCTCCCGCTCCTTTAACTGTCTGTGAATATATCTCAGCAAAATTTACTTTTGAAGCTTTATATCCAACAGTATTAACATTGGCAATATTATTACCTATAACGTCCATTCTCACTTGATGTGCTCTAAGCGAAGACACACCTGAGTACATTGATCTCATCATAACTCATGACCTCCTCTTGTTTAGAGGGTAATTTAGGTTTATCCGTCATTCAAAACCTTAGACTTCCTTTTTAGGTCCAGCCTCTATACAATTACCGCTCCGTCTATATTTGTAAAAACATTCTCATTTAATTTCTCATTTGTAGTTGCCGTGATAATAGTATTATTCTTAACACTCGCTATAAAAACTTTATTATCCATTAATATTAAAGCGTCTTTAATGCCTTTTTTACCAGCGTCTGAAATACCTTTATTAATTCGAGTTATATCCGCCTCAGTTAATGTTATATTTCTGTTTTTAAGCCTTAAATCTGCGTGCTTTGAAAACTTAACACTCTGTTTATCATCAAGCTTTTGCAATATCTCAGAGAAACTTTTATTGGGTTTATTTACCCTATTTACATCCTTCCTTTGAACAGACTGATTATTGTTTATAATCATATTTTTTCTAATCATATAATCATTGTTCATTGGATTTTTAGTTGTCATACAACCACCCCTCTGATTATTCGTTAACTTTAGCTGCTCTTAACTTCGCAATTTCTTTATTTAAAGATTTAATCTCCGTATGCATATCTTGCATTACTTTTCTCATAGTTCCAAGTTCTTCTATCATAGAATAGTTTTGTTCACTATTCATCTCCATAGACATAGATAAGTTTTTTAACTGTTCAACAGATGTAAACTGTGCCATCTGAGCCATCATATCTTTATTATCCATAGGGTCTAATGGATTTTGATATTTTAACTGCATAGTCATTAACTTTAAAAATGCATCCTTATCAAGTTTTTGAGTAGCTAATCTCTCTTTATTAGCTTTATCCTTTTCAATTTTATCAAGCTTTTTATACTGCTCTGCCGTAATAGTACCAATTATATCTTTTACCGTTTTCATCATTTCACCCCCTTTAAGCGAGTAAATTAAGTTCTTCACTATTCATATCTAAACTACTCATATTATTATACATCTGAGTATCTTTAGGGTTTAAAGTTTCAACTCCAGTTAATTCATTTGACTTTTTGTTCCATCTTTTACGACTAAATCTTTTAAATTCTTCAAAAGCCTTATCAGAATCTTTATTTACCGATACATCAAGCGATTCAATATTAAATCCTTTATCAGATAACGCTGTCTTTAAATCTTCTAATCTTGACTCTACAATAGCTTTTACAGTTTGATTTTCTACATTAAACTTAGCTACTAACTGTTCGTTCTCTAAAATTATTTTTAAAGATACATTTCCAAGTTCTTTAGGATTTAGCTTTATCATCATTTCAGAGCCGTTTTTCCCTACATTAAGACTCATATTAGCACCTTTTAAAACTTGTTGGAAAATTTTATTTTCAAACGGTTTGTCCATCTGGGCTTTATTAACAATATTTTTTACATCAATATTATTAATTTTTACATCTTCCATAATTTTATCCGTCGCCGCAAAAGTTTTAGTATCGTCTGAAATCGTAGAAACCTTTACATCTGAAGTTTTAATATCAGAATTTTGTTCTTTTTGATTTTGATTATCCCCTTGCTTTGTTCTGTTCTCAAATTTAAAACCATTTTGTTTAACTTCGCTCTTTTGTAAAACATTTTCAAATTCAGCGTTTGTTCCATCTTGTCTTTTATCTACTAGATTTAAATCTTCATCATTAACAACTTTTTGAATTTCGTTATCACCCAATTTTAAATCTTTTTTTGCTTCGATTTTATTATCAAGTTTAATAAATTCTTTTAAAATATTATTGATTTCAACTATTTTTTGTTCATTAGTAGTATCAAGATTCATAACGCTTTCAAATTTGTCAAACAAGTTTTCTAAATCCGCTAACTCCAAAGTTTCTAATCCAATCATACTTTTAAGCATTTTAAGTTTTTCAGAATCGTTCAACTCATCATTTTGTAAAATTTCGATAATTTGACTACTCATCTGTTCAAGTAACTCTAAATCAATCTCATCTGTTAATTTAAGAGTTTCAACTCCTTTTGCATTTGTTACTTTAGACTCATCCCTTTGTTCTTTCTCAACAACTTCTGTTTTAGAATCTAATTTTTGCTCTTTTGAAACATTCTCAGATTTTTGATGTGATTCTTTTGAAGAAACTTCATTTCTTTTTTCTTGGTTATAGTTTGCATCTACCTTTTTAGATTCACTATTACCTTTTTTCTCAAGCTTAACGTTTTTTACATTTTCTCTATTCAGTTGTTTTTTTGTTGTTCTTTCAACATTTTTATTGTAACTTATCTTATTATCTAAAACCGTTTTAAATTTACCTTGTGTTTTATTAAGATAAGTAGTTGCATTAACAACATTTGATAGAGAATTGAATGTATTTGACATTAAGTTCAATTCCCCAGTTCTCACTCTCTCACCTCCTATAATTCTGGCATAGTCATCTTTCTTGAAATTTCAGATGACAAAGTGTTATCCAAATAAAAAAGTATCTCAGCCACTTGCTTTTCGTTAAATCTTTCTAAAATAGAAAGTGCAAGTTGTTCATCTGTTATAACAATCTTCTGTCCACCATCTAATTCATACTCTTTTGGTAACGATGAGTTTCTAAACATTTTTTTAATAATTTCCGCTACTTTGTCAGAACCCATTTTTGAATAAACACTTGCTAGCTCAGTAACATTATCGTCAAAATCTTTATAAATCTTTAGTGATTTTAAAATATCTTTTGTAATTTTATCTTCTCCAGTAGAAATTATAGCCCTTTCCTTTATCATACCAATCAATTTATACACAAATTGGTCATCTTCAAGTTTAGATAAAACCTCGCCAGATTTAGTAACACCTAAATTTATATAAATTTGAGCTAATTCTTCCATACTATACATTTTGTCATTTCCAATATATTCAACAAGCTTCGATATATCTTCTGTTTTATATATATCAGAAACATTTTCTAATTCATTTGATCTAAGTTTTGAATTAGCTATTTCTTCTCTTATAGATGAGCCCTTATTTATAGTCATAAGAGAAACAACTTTATCATAACTATCTCTATCTAGCGCATTTACAAGTGTGGCAGCTTGTTTTATATCCATAACATCTAGTATAGCAGCAAGCTCTCTATATCCATTAACAGAACGTGATAAAATATACTCCATTTCCTCTATAGCACTAGGTAAACTCAAATTCGATAAATACTTAGCCTTATCAACTACCTCTTGTCCTTTTTCTTCATTTATAGTATCTAAAGTTGATAAAACTATATCTTTTTTTACATTATTAGCTCTTATTTTTTCTAAAATATTTTTTGTAGCATTTGGATTTATTCTAAACATTATCTTAACTATATCATCATATGCTTTTGGGTCTTCTGAATCCAATAAAGTTAATTTGTCGACCGCTCTATCTATATCTATATCCAATATATAAGTAGCAATCTGTTTCATCTGTTCATTAGTTTCTTTTTCAGTAGGAAAACTATCAAAAAAATCTCCCACAGCTCCTGGAGCATTAGACATAACATTATTAATAATAGTTCTAGCATCATCACTAGCCTTATAAATAGCAAAACCTACTAATAAAGGCACTATTACTAAAACTATCAAAAGAACTAATACTATTTTAAACCTTCCGCCTTTTTTAGCTTTCTTTTCACCTTTTTGTTTTTTAGCCACTATACCCCACGCCCTTTATAATTATTATAGTTTACAATTTCCTCTATTGACTTTACTTCTTTACTTTCCACATCGGCTATATAATCTTCTAACGCTTTTTCTTTAAGCTTTTCCATAATCTTTTTTTGTTTAACAGCTTCTGCCAGACTTTGTTTAACCCCTTCAATTTCAAGTCTTAACTCTCGTATTTCATTGTCAACACTTTGAAGCGACTCTATAAAATACTTTTTTTGAGCGTTTAAAAATTGTAGTCTTTGAGCAGAAGTCCCAAGCTTTAACTCCTTATCCATATCATCAAAATATTTAAGCTGAGCATTTATCAAAGCATTTTTCTTATATTCTAACTCATCTAAACTATGATTTAACTTTCTTAAACTATTTTTAAAATCATCAACTCGCCTTTCTCTAATTTCAAGCAAAGTTTTATATCTAAATTCAAACTTTTTCAACTCTTATACCTCGTTAATCAACCACCGCTTGCATTTCATTTATACAATCTTGGAATTCGACCTTTTGTTTTACATCTTGCTTTAAAAAATTAACACAAGCTTCATTTTTGTCAATCGCTTCATCAATTTTAGCACTAGAACCTCTCTTATAAGCACCTATATTGATTAAATCTTCCGCTTCATTATATACTGCCAAAAACTCTCTCATTTTCCTAGAGGCAATCAAATGTTCATCTGTAACTATCTTAGGCATAACCCTCGATATACTCCCTAATACATCAATAGCTGGATATCTACCCAGCGTAGCAAGTTTCCTAGACAATAAAATATGCCCATCTAAAATACCACGAACCGTATCAGAAATAGGCTCATTAAAATCATCACCATCTACTAAAACAGTATAAAGTCCAGTTATAGAACCTTTATCAGAACGTCCAGCTCTCTCAAGCAATTTTGGTAAAAGAGCAAATACACTAGGTGTATAACCCCTAGTCACTGGTGGTTCTCCAACTGCAAGTCCAACCTCTCTTTGAGCCATAGAAAATCTAGTAAGAGAGTCCATCATAAGTAGTACGTCTTTACCTTTATCTCTAAAGTATTCAGCAATAGCAGTCGCTATTTGAGCTCCTTTTAATCTTACTAATGCTGGCTGGTCAGAAGTAGCTACAACTAACACAGAACGCTTTAGTCCTTCTTTCCCCAAGTCATGTTCTATAAATTCTCTAACCTCTCTTCCCCTCTCACCGATAAGTGCAATCACATTTATATCCGCTGATGTATTTCTCGCTATCATTCCCAAAAGGGTACTCTTTCCGACACCAGAACCTGCAAATATACCCATTCTTTGCCCCTTGCCACAAGTTATAAGCGAATCTATAGCTTTTACTCCAAGTGTAAGCGGTTCATCAATCGGGTCTCTTAAAAGCGGATTTGGCGGTTGATTGTTTACGTCTGTAGTTTCATGCGTAAAAGGGATAGTACCAGCATCTATCACATTTCCCAATCCATCTAGCACTCTGCCAAGTAAATTATCACCTACATTTACGCGTAAATAATGCCCCGAAGCAACAACTTTGCTACCTGGGGCTATTCCTGCCATTTCTCCAAGTGGCATAAGCAAAACCTTTTTTTCTTTAAATCCAACAACTTCAGCTTTTATCGGTTTAGAATCCTTATTAGGATATATTTCACACAACTCTCCTATCTTGGCATTAGGTCCAGTTGATTCGATAGTAAGCCCTACCACACGATTAACATAACCTGTAAATTTTATTAAATTAACGCTTGATAATCCTTCAAAATATTTATCTAGCTTCATCAAATCCCTCATTCTACTTATTCGGTTTGCAATAAGCCCTCAAAAGTTTGCTTTACAAACTCAAATTGAGTCCTAATACCACTATCTATATCTCCGCTATCAGTTTCAACTCTACAATCACCTATTTGCATACTTTTATCTTCTAATATTTCAATATCGTCTATCCTCTCTAAAAGAGGTAATATCTCGTTTTTTACACGAATAAGATTAGGATAATCATGAGGTGATACATATACTTTTAAAGTTTCAGTATAAGTAATTTTAGAAATCGCAGAACGAACCAACTCAAAGATAACGCTCTTATCCTCCTCTGCATTTTTCATTAAAATCTTATAAGATATTTGCATAACTAAATCTACAATTTCAGCTTCCGCATTTTGAACAAGCTCTGAATATCTATTTATAGAATCATTTTTTATACTTATAGCATCAGCCAATAGTTCATCCCTCTGTTCATAAACCTCAGCATACGCCTTATCATATCCATCTTTATATCCCTCGCTAAAACCTTCATTTTTAGCATTTTGCATAATTTCCATAGAGCTATCATAAGCGTCTCTTAAAACTTGCTCATATTCATTTTTAGCGGATTTAACAATATCATCAGCTTGAATTTTAGCATCATCTAGCATAGATTGTAAATCAAACTCAGGCATTTTAGCATTATCTAACGTATCATCTTGTTCATAATCTATCTCTTGTTCATCTGTATCGTTTTCTGGAATTTTTAAAACTCTTGGAGATAAGCGATACTTTTGTTCATCTATAACAAAAGCGCCCTCTTTGACTATCCTAGACAATTATCTCATCTCCTCCACCTCTAGCAATAATAATTTCTCCAGCTTCTTCTAACTTTCTAATAACATTAACAATTTTTTGTTGTGCTTCTTCAACATCACGCAAACGCACAGGTCCCATAAATTCCATATCCTCACGCAACATCTCAGCCATACGCTTAGACATATTAGAGAATATAGTTTCTTTAACTTCTTCTGTAGAACCTTTAAGAGCAACCGATAATTCATTATTATCAATTTCTCTAATAAATCTCTGAATAGATACACTATCAAGATTAATAATATCTTCAAATACAAACATTCTCTTTCTAATCTCTTCAGCAAGAGAAGCTTCTTGAATATCAAGAGTTTCCATAATAAACTTCTCAGTACCTCTATCAACAGCATTAAGTATATCGACAATAGCTTGAATACCACCAGTAGTAGCATAGTCTTGAGTAACCATAGACGATAATTTCTTCTCTAAAACACTTTCCACATCTTTAATAACCTCTGGAGAGGTACTCTCCATAGTAGCTATCCTCTGAGCTACATTAGCTTGTTTTTCTTGTGGTAAAGCGGATAGTATACTAGCCGCTTGCGATGGATTAAGATATGACAAAATAAGCGCTAAAGTTTGAGGATGCTCATTTTGAATAAAAGTAAGTAAATGGCTAGCCTCAGCTTTTCTAACAAAATCAAATGGTCTAACTTGCAACGAAGATGTAAGTTTATTAATAATTTCAAGAGCTTTTTGAGAACCCATAGCTTTTTCAAGAACTTCCTTAGCATAACTAACTCCGCCCTCAGTAATAAACTCTTGAGCCAAGCATATTTGATAAAACTCCTCTAAAGTAGTTTCCTTAGTTTCTTTATCAACTTTACGCATATTGGCTATCTCTAATGTTAATTCTTCTATATCTTCCTCTGGCAAATGAGAAAATATTTTAGATGATTTATCAGGTCCTAAAGCTATAAGCAATACAGCCGCTTTTTCCCTGCCAGACATCCCCTTTTTCTTAGACATAACTCACCTCTACTCCTCGTGTAACCAAGCTTTTAACAGTAAAGCAACTGCTTCTGGATCTGATTCAATAAACTTCTCAATCTGATATTTAGGACTAGATTTATCCTGATAACCAGACTGGATAGATTCGAGCTCTTCTTTTTCTTCTTGTGCAAGTCTTTCTTGCTCCAATCTTTCCTCTTCTTCTCTTTGTTTTCTCTTTCTAACCCTTATAACTACTACTACAACTATAATTATTACTAACAACAATACAACTACAGCTATAATCATCCATAAAGGAACTCCAAGTACACTTGAACCTCCAGTATTAGAAAACACCTCGTAATTAGTCGATTCATCAGGAAAATCAATAGCACTAATCTCCACCACTCTAGTGTCGACTCCAGCTGATGCACTAATTAAATTCTTTAACTCCGTTTTATGTTCTTCAGTCAATTCATTATTTTCTAAAACTTTTTTATTAAGTATAACCGCTACAGTGATATTCTTAACTGTTCCTTTAGCCTTAGAAAGCTGATTTACAATTTCATTCATTTCATAATTAACTGTTTTAGACACTTTAGAATAATTTGATTTATCAGAATTTGAAGTCTCAGCGTAATTAGTAGTTCCACCATTTGAATCAGTCCCTGGTGCACCTTGCTCACCATTAGGATTATTTACATTCTCTTTTATTTCGCTAATACTTCTCATCATTCCAGTAGTTTCACCTTCTACTGGCGGAGAAAACATCTTAGAAACAGTTTCCTCTGAGTCAAAATTCAGTTCAACACTCGACTGAACTTTTACATTATTTCTACCATACATAACTGATAGAAATTCCGAAAGCTTAGTATTCAATCTATCTTCAACAGAAATTTGCATTTCTAATTGGTTATTTACATTAATTTCCCATTCATCATTAAAACCTCTGGTCAATTCCTTACCAGAAGCACTATCTACAATTGTTACAAACTCTTTTTCTAAACCTTTTACAGAATCAACTAGAATCATAACAATAGCGTTTACTTCATCCTCGCTTAATTCTTTTCCTCTCTTTAGTTTTACAATAACAGACGCTTTTGATTCAAGCATATCATTAACTAAAAAAGTGCTATCATTAGGTATATATAAATTAACAATCGCATCATCTATTTTATCTAATGCCTTTATAGCTTCAGCAAGTCCAGTAGCTTGAGCTAAAAGATATATCTTGTTTTTATCCTCTGTGGTCATCGTAAATGAATTATTAGCAAAAGCTTGAGTCCATGTAAAATCCTGTTTAGATAAAACACCTTCTACAGTTAAAGACATTTTAGCATTACTAAGATTTTCCTTTGGAACTAAAATCACAGTAGTATCTCTATCTTCTTTCCAAGGAATCCCCAATTCGTCAAGTTTAGCTGTAATAGCTGCCGCCTCATCAAGTTCTATACCTTGAGCAAGCGGAACATATGTAGGTTTAGTAACTAAAAAAATAGTTATAGACACACCAAAAACTACTAGAAAACTAACAACCCCTAGTAGTATCTTTTTTTTCTTCGTAAGCGAACCCCAAAACTCTACAAACTGACCTCGTATTTTTTTTAAAAATTCAGTCATCACAACACTCCAAAATTAAATTTAAAATTGTATTCTATTTATATCATTGTACGCATCTAATACCTTATTTCTAACTTGAACCATCAAATTTAAAGTAAGTTCAGCCTTTTGAGTAGCTATCTGAACATCATGCAAATTGTCAATATCGCCAACAGCAAGTTTTTCACCCATTATATCCGATTCTTTTTGTGCATTATTTACACCATCAATCGCTTTTGCTAAAATTTGTGTAAAACCAGTTGAAACTTCTTTCTTCTGAACTAAATCTGACTTTATTCTGTTAGGTAAAATAGAATTCATATTTATTCTCATACCATTCATACTAATACCCCTCATAATTATTTCCCAATAGATAACGCTTTCATCGCCATACTCTTAGTTCCATTAATAACTGCAACATTCGCCTCATAAGCTCTTGATGCAGATATTAAATTAACCATCTCAGATACAACGTCAACATTCGGCATAAGCACATATCCATTCTCATCAGAATCTGGATGATAAGGCTTATAAACTTTTTTAAATTGAGTCATATCATCTTTTATAGCTATAACCTCAACACCATCAGCGGACACATTTTTCCCTCTAGCTGCCTCAAAAACATCAGAAAAGCTCTGTTTATGCATAGTCTTAAATATTGGAATTTGTCGTCTATACGGTGTTCCAGAAGCGGTTCTTGTAGTATTTGCATTCGCTATATTTTTAGAGATTATATCCATTCTAAGTCTTTCAGCAGTAAGACCAGAACCACTTACATTAAAAGTATCAAAGAATCTCATTATTTACCTCCTTTGATAGCAGTTCTAAGATTGTGTAGTGTAGATGTAACTTTTTCAGTAACTGAATTGTACCTAATCTCATTTTTAGTTCTTTCCATCATTTCTATATCTATATTTACATTATTTCCATCTTCTCTAAAAGAAGTTCCACCCATTTTAACAATCTGGGGATTAAAATTATTATTTAAATCCATATGCATAGCATGAGTTTTTGTCATATTTACAGAAGATGAACTATTATTGATATAACTTCTTAAAATATCGTCAAATTTAACATCTTCACGCTTGTAGTTAGGCGTATTAACATTAGCTATATTGTTAGATATAGCTTTGTTTCTCATCCAAGATGCGTCTAAAGCTTTTTTATAAATATTAATACTTCTAAAACTCTTATTAAGCATATTGACCTCCCATTATATATAAAACGCTATAATAAACGCTCATTTTTATTGTACCATATATTAAAGTAAAATACTCATTTTTGACACATTTTTTTACACAAAATGCAAATTATTTATAACGCTATTTATAAAATCACATTTTTTATAAAAAAACCGCAGAATTAATATGATTATCGTCATAAAATCCCACGGTTTTTAGTCTTATTTTATTTTTTTATTACTTTGTTGATGAATACATCTGAATAAAATTGATTTTAGTTAAAACTACAAATACTGGAACACTTAAAACTCCACCAACCACACCTTGAAAAATATTAGGCATAAGGCTAAGCAAAGCTCCTGACATACCATACATAATAGTTTCAAACAAGAAGTATCCACTACACATAACTACAGTTCCTGCCACAAAAGAAACTATATACGCAATCATCTTTTTATTCATAGAAGAACTTTTACCAAGTATAGCTCTATACACCAAAGCTACAACAAGTGCATCTAAGCCTTTTATAATGAATGTCGGTACAGCATAAACCGCATAACCAGACATCATATCAGCTAAAAACGAACCCAAACCAGAACATATCGGTGCTAAAACAGGACCTAAAATCACTCCTGATAAATAAATCATACTGTCACCTAAATGTATGTATCCCGATACGCCTACAGGTATTTGAATAATCATAGTTCCTACAGTTACCATTGCTGCGAAAAGCCCCGCAAGTATTATGTTTCTAGTATTAAACATTATTATCCCCTCCTTGTGATACCACTATAATAACACCAAGCGTACCCTTTATACAACACTTTTTTTGCTTTACGAAAAAGTGTACCGATACAAAATTACAACAAATTAACTTTCACCAATATTACAATTTTCAATAATTTGCATATCAGATGGATTAAGTCCATATTCTTTATAAATCAAATCGTCTATTTTCTCTATAATATAGAGATAGCTCTTAGAATTTTTACTCATTAATATAATTTCATCAATATATTGAACTAACTCTAACTGCCAGTCAAGTCCCAAATAATTTTTAATACGCAAACTCTTTATAGGCGTAGAATAAAGTTCTAAAAGCTCACCTTTTCGCTTCCCACGATGGTACAAAATAAAATAATATAACTTAGAATTTAAAATCGCAGTAAGATATTTTAACGCATTAATATCTCTATTTTTATGAATAATATAATATACATCCGCACTAGCGTAAAATTCATGCTCTACATATGCAAACACATTTTTATGATTTCTTTGAGGAACTACAATCTTAGGCTGAGTAAATAACGCCCTACTCCTTGCCCACTGTAATTCATACCAATTAATATAACCTTTTTTAACCTCTCTACGCTCAGATAATACAGATTTATATTTCGTTAAATGATTTTTTATATCGCCGTTTATCACTTCGTTTTTATCTATATATAAAATTTTGTATTTTGGTTTAGTTTTTATAGTATACTTTGTTATATCACTATTTTTATAAAAATCTTCGCATTTAAAATTTGTAACTTCCTCTACATTAAAAACAAATATACCCTCTCCAAGTTTCACTCTTTCATCAATCACGTCTAAATAACGATTTTTTAATCTAGCACTAAACCTATCAGCACCTGAGATTATCCCTTGTTTAACATCAAAATCAGAAGCTATACAACAATCACAATGCGATAAAATCTTATTTATTAAATCTCTTACCATTTTACTTTCAAAAAACACTTGACCTCTATCGTCAAATACCGAATCAATTAATTCACTAGATATTAACTGCACACTATTTTTTTTAGTCCAAACCGTTTCCAAAACACAACTTTTTTTATCAGAGCACATCTTTTCAAGTATAAACGAATTATTATGCTGACCTCTAGCTGATTTAAACACATCACCGCCAATATAATTAGTAATTTGTCTAAACATAGTTCTTTGCATTATATCCGCTCTTAAAACTTTTCCGCTATCTGCAGTTTTAAAATAATTAGTAGTTATATAACTTATAAATCCACACGGTTTTAAATAATCAATAGCCCTATGGATAAATAAATAATATAAATCCATGCGGGCAGTATAATACTTTGAAGTCATAGGGTGATTTTTATAAATTTTAAACAACTCACAATTGCCTTTTTCACCAAGATAAGGCGGATTTCCTATAACCAAATCCATTTTATTTTCAAAACAGTCTAAAAATAAAGCGTTATCACATATTAAATTCGGACGAATTTGCCACTCACCTATACACTCATACATTTCATATATCCATAGTAATATACCGAGTATAAGCGGTTTAGAATTAATATCCACAACATTGATATGAGATATTATCCTCTTAACATAATCAACATCTAAGCTTATGTCATATATTTTTTTAGACAGCAACCTTACAAAAAGCATATTTCCAGATGACGGCTCAAGAATCTCTAAAATTTGTTTTCTTTTTATTTTTTTAGAGATTTCATCTAATTTAAAAATAGAATCCAACATATTCTCAATTATAAATTTAGGAGTGTAATAACTACCAGTTACAACTCTGTCAGTTTCAGCAATAAATTCATCGTAATTATCAGCAAAATGGATTACATTTTCAAAAACACGAAAAGTTATGTGAAAATCTTTTTTGATTTCACATAACTCTAAATAGTCTCGTTTTAAGTTTTTATCCATTATACTTAATATATGTTGCTCAAGTTTATAACTAGAAATATTTAACCGTTTTAATAAGATACCCTCTAACTCTAAATACATTGAAACATATTTATCATCAAACATATATTAACACCACAGCTCCTACTTCTTCATAAAATACTTATCATAACCCTTTTTTTCAATGCCGTCTATAGACATAATTATTTCATCAACTAATAAATCAATATTTTTGATGTTGACATTTAAACCTTTTTTCTTGAGATATTTCATAATCGCAGTCATCCTAATATTGTAATTACAAGGGTTTTTAAAGTATGGATGCTTTAAAATTAAACTTTTTATCTCTTCTCTATCTACATTGTTTAATTCTTTTACTTGATGTAAATTCAAATGTGTTTCAATTTTAGATATATAATGTTTTAAATGCTCCCTAGATTGTTTTTCATCACCTATCATAACTTTGATATTGTTAATCAAACTATCTATCCTAATATCCTTTAACTCTGATATATCCGCCGTGGCGGGAACATCTAATGCACTTCCAGTCATCTCTTTCTCCTTTCGATATAATGATTATACAATCATATATTTAATAATTCTATATATTATTCAATATATACTCTAAGCTAAAATTTTATACTTTATTTTATATTTTGTCAAATTAAACTACATCTTTGCAAATTCTTCAAAATCATTAGAGAATATCGGTCTCGAATAAAAATATCCTTGAATCTCATCACAACCTAAATTCCTTAAAAATTCTTGTTGTTCCTCTGTTTCTACACCCTCCGCTATAGACTCAAGTCCCAAAGATTTAGCCAAATCTATTATTATTTTAACAATAGCTTCTTTTTTAGGGTCGTTGCCTATTCCATCAACAAAGCTTTTATCAATTTTAAGCCTATCAATTGGCAATTTTTGAAGTCTACTTAAAGATGAAAAATCTGTACCGAAATCATCAATAGCTATAAGAGTTCCAGTATTTTTTATATCATTAAACTTTGCAAGAAACTCAAATTCATCAGTCGATGTAGCACTCTCCGTTATCTCTAATTCAAAATAATCAGGGTCTATATCCCACTTATCCATTATTTTTCTTAATTTTTCAACAAGTATCGGGTCTTCAAACTGCACACTTGATAAATTAATAGCCAATCTAAACTTAGGGTATCCAAGTTCTCTCATACGAGCATATTGTTTAGCACTCTGTTCTATAATCCATTCTCCAACTTTTATAATCATTCCCGTGTTTTCTAATATAGGAATAAACTCCATAGGAGAAACCATACCAAAATCTTTTGAATCCCACCTAACTAAAACCTCCGCACCTATCATTTCGTTAGTGTGCAAACTCATTTGGGGCTGAAAAGCTAAAACCAATTCATCGTTCTCAATAGCATTAAGCAATTTAGTTGTATATATAGCTTTTTTAAATATTTTATTTCTATCAGAAATATCTGAAAAATGATATTTCATTTTTCCATATTTCTTAGCTTCATGCATAGCAATTGTAGCGTTTTTTATCAAATGCTCAAAGCTTTCCCCATCATCAGGATATAAAGATATACCAGCATCTAAATTAATTTTATATTCATATTGATCGACTTTTATAGGTAGCCTAAAAGCCTCAAATATATTATTAATTTCATCAACAACCTCTGTCTTATCCTTAATATTTGGCATAAACATTACAAATTCATTAGATGTAAATCTAGCAAGGTTCTCTTTTTTTCCATTAGCCGAAAGGATATTTGCAACATTTTTAATAACCAAGTCTCCTATTGAATATCCAAAAGCGTCATTTATTTCTTTAAAGTTATCAATATTTAAACACAATAAAGCATCTTTATGATTTGGATTTTTTCCTATATATGAATCAACATGTTTAGAAAAGCTATGTCGATTTTTGACATTTGTCATCTCATCATAAGTCGCAGTATTATACAATCTGATTTCATGATTTATCCTCTTAAAAGAAACCGCCATCAAACCAACTACGGTATTGCTATAATTCTTTAATTCTTTAATTAACCTTTTATCTTGTCCCTCATAAAATAATATCATATCAACATCTTTATTTGACATAGGTAAAACCACATAAGATTTAATATTTCTTTCATGTAAGTAGTCAAACGCTGAACCTACATATGCATATGGTTTTTGAACTTTAACAAATAAAACATCGCCTAAATCAATATCATCTAAATCAACTATCCCAGTAGACACAAGCGTAGGCTCATCGATTTGCGTTTTTTCAAATGCAAAACTAATTTTGTCGTCTTTATAGGCAATCAGTCTATACTCATCTTCTGAAGAAGGTCTAACATAGCAATAAGACCTATCAGCATAAAACAACTCATTTAAAAGCTCAAAAGAATCATTCACCTTTTGACTAACTTTATCAATTCTAATTTCAGTTAGTTTACTAAATATCTGAGTAAATACCGACTGAAGTTTACTCCTTCTGTTTATTTCTTTTATTCTACTCCTATAAATTCTATTAATATAAATCATTAAAATAGTAGTGAACACCACTATAAGCGACCTAGCAAAATAATCAGTCCAGTCTACTACCAGATATGTTCTCGGCTGTCTAAGCCAGAATAAAAACTGCGTAAGTATCAAAGCCGAAGAAATTATATACGCATACACCATATCTTCAAAAACTGTTGCTATTATTATGTAATAAAAGAATATCGCCCATATTGATGTACCACCGTAGTTAGCATACCTAAATATAATAAATATCATCATACAAGCAGAAGTTATAACTATAAAATAATACTGCAATTTATTAGTTTTAAAAATAACATCTATAAAAAAGTGTACAGCACCAATTAAAAATATAATAGCGCTAACAAGAATCTGATTCTTTAAAAAATGACCACTAACTGTAAAATTAATAAGTAATACTCCATAAGCAAGTCCTATATATCCATAACCAGAAAGTCTAAATAAACCTATTAGTCTATCTCTTCTTAGAAATTCATTTTCATAAAATTCGACTTCTTTAGCTCTAATTACCTTCATCCTAGTCAAAATATAAAAAATAAACATCATAGGAATTCCTACTAAAACAGGCTTAAATCCAACTCGTTCATATGTAAAAGATGATCCCGACACAAAAGTTACATATAAAATTAAAAATAAAGAAACAACAGAAACGATCGAAACCAATCTACTATACTTTTTGTTTTTTGAATTACTTTGAATTTCTTTAGAATAAAAAAACTTATACCCCTCAACAAAGGACAAAGCTACAAAAAATACAGAATATATATAATAATAAACTAAATACCAAACCCTACCATCATATGTTGTGAAGCCATAATCAGTAAGTACCGCACAATACTGAGCCTTTGGATATATATTTAAAAAATTCAAAATTACACAAATAACCGCTGGCGTATACACTGCTAAATAAAATTTTAAACTCATCTTTTTTGTGGGTTCTGATAACAAACAAGAAACATGATACATCAAACTAAAACAAACTCCCCAGCCTAAAACTGAGAATCTATGAAACATTAACGCCATATCCGCATCTATAGCGTTAAACATAAGAAAAGAAGCTGTACTCCAAACATTTAAGCTTAAAGCAAGCCAAAAAAACACTTTATTTAACGGCTTTTTCTCAATAGATATTGAATAAAATCCAACCATAGCATAAAGAACCGCAACAAAAAAGTACATATTAGATGCTAACGAATTAGAAACAAACATAAACGCTCCTCACTAAAAAATATTTTAAATAATTTTTCTATATAAAACATCATTATATAAAACATCATTATATAAAACATCATTATATAAAACATCATTATATAAAACATCATTATATAAAACATCATTATATAAAA
>PDWI01000597.1_pt1 | contig 58970 bp, 44 predicted proteins | sample 1430891 | NCBI WGS metagenome assembly PDWI01 (sample SAMN01162508, study PRJNA174530) | Oral metagenome, whole genome shotgun sequencing project. | biome: Marine environment; feature: Marine mammal; material: Swab sample of the gingival sulcus; isolation source: swab sample of gingival sulcus... | reverse complement strand
AGTCTTTGAAAAGATGCTTGATCTTCAGGAGTTGTGATTAACAAAATTTCTTTTATCCCTGCAAGCATAAGAACGCTTAAAGGATAGTATACCATCGGTTTATCAAAAATAGGAAGGAGTTGCTTACTTACGCCTTTTGTTATGGGGTATAAACGAGTTCCTGAACCTCCAGCTAAAATGATACCTTTCATAAAGTTTGAAGTGATTTTAAGCAAAAAGAAGAAGCCCTATTGAAGGCACAAGGACTTCTTCTTTCTATTTTTAATTAGTATGTCTTAATGATTGTTTTTTTCAAAAACACGAAGTTTTTCTTTTGTTTGATCAACAATTTGTTTGTAGTATTCTTTGTTGTATCCGGGGTAATCAGGAGAAGCACAGAGTCCATTTCCATTTTCTTTGAAAACACCATTTTCAACCTTTTTGCGATTACCATCTACAAATTTAACAAGTAAGAATTCTCCGAGTTTTTTCCAACGAGTGGTTGCATCAAGAGCTGATTGACAACTGAAGTTCGTGAGATAATGTACTGCCATTTTAGGATTTTCTTTGAGTAGAGCAAGAGCTTTCTTATCGGTTTGAGCAATTGCTTTGTCAAAGCCACTTTCAAGTCCGTATTGTACAGGACGAATATCTTGAATCATCTCACTGTAACGAGAATAAGCCATATTAGCTACCCAGTTGTGAATCCAGAAAGCACTTGTCCAAGAGAAATGCATCATATCTCCATTTCCAACACGATAGCATTCAGGTGTACGAGTCATAGAACTATACATAGGAGTGAATACAGCTGTATTTGCATCATCAACTCCAAACCAAAGAATTCCACCCACAGGGTCAGGAAGCCAAGAGCGAAGTTGTGCAACCAATACAAAACCCGTTTGTTGAGTTGCTATAGCACGTTCGTTAAAATAAGTTTTTCCTTCGTGTTCCCAAATCATAGGACGCCAACGATAAGGAACTTTGTATGCACCAGCACCAATATCTTGAGTCATATCCATAGGAGTTCCCTCATAGTGGTCACGCATCATATTACGCACATCTGCAACAGAAATCTTTTTGTTAGGGATAACGTAAAGAGGCATAGGTTCTTGCGTTTTGTCTCCCATTACAAGAGGAAGGTGTTTGTCCATTCCATCAGCAAAGCGATTGAAGAAAGACCAAACACGAGCTTCACAAGCACGAAGACCTATTTGAGACCATGGATGATAAGCTTTTTGGAAACTAAAATCTTTGTCTTCACCTTTGAAATAACCTTTTTTACGAGCAAAAGTAATTACGTCTTTAGCATAAAGGCAGTTTTCAGGGTCATTGAATTTGATTTGTTGGATGCGAGATTGGTTAGCATGAGCACATATTGCATTGTCAGGAATACGCATAGCTACCCATACAGCACCTTTTTCTCCAGCACCTTTACCGATTAATTCCATTACCCAAATTTCATTTTTGTCGGCAATACTAAAACTTTCACCTGAACTATGATATCCATATTCCTCAACAAGAGAAGTCATAACTTTGATTGCTTCACGAGCCGTTTTACAACGTTGTAAGGCGATTTGGATAAGACTACCATAATCAATGATACCATTCGCTTCACCCAACTCTTTGCGACCACCCCAAGTAGATTCGGTAATAGCTAATTGGTGCTCGTTCATATTTCCAATAACATTATAGGTGTGAGCTACCTCAGGGATATAACCCAATGGTTTATGAGTGTCCCATTCAATAATAGGACGCATGGTTCCTTTAGGCCAATCTTGAGCAGCCCAGTGATAGAGCTCCCCATATAGCGTATGCGAGTCAGCCGCATAAGAAATCATAACAGAACCATCTTTGGAAGCTTTTTTCCCTACGAGTAGTCCAGTACAAGCATTCGCTTTAGGTAAGGATATAAGTCCTAGCGTAATGATTGCAATGAGACGAATAAGAGTCTTTTGTTTCATATTTGAAATTATTTATTCATATTACTATTTATAACAAAGATAAATAAACTTAAACTCTTTATCAAAATAAATAGGAAGGGGATTTTTTTAGAAAGAGTAAAAGAAAAAAGTACCCCCAATTTACATTTTAGCAAATTGGGGGCTTTAATAGAAAATGTGCTATCGTAAGCGAAAATAAAGTGATAGCTACAAGACGCCTATACCTTTTAAATATTTTGTATTATTGATTTGTAGCATAGCTTGTGCATTAATATGTTCAGCCCAAGCTTTTTGCCAAAGAGTTTGAGCTTCTAAATAGTTAGCTAAAGTTTCTTCTCCGACATCGTAAAGATCTCGAGAAAGTTTAACATTTTTCGAGGCTGTTTCTAATGATTTTTTTGTGTATTCTACCTCTTTTATAGATTCATTTAGTTTGTTGTAAAGTAGTTGGATTTCAAGTTGCATCTTCTGTCCCAGTTCTTCTTTTTGTAGAAGAGCCTCTTGATATTCTGACTTTGCAATATTTAATTTGTGAATGTTTTCTCCAAAGTGGGTGATAGGCAAATTAATAGAGATAAGAGCCGTAAAAGAGCCATTATCAAATAATGTTTGCTCATTAAATTTACCCCCATATCTATAGTCATAACTAGCTCTGAATCCTATAGTTGGGAAAAAGTTGCTTCGGGAAAGTTTAAGCTGTTTTTCCTTGTACTCAACCTGAGATTTTAGAAGATTATACTCAGGACGAAGTTGTAAATCGATAGATTTTGCTAGAGGGATTGTAGTCTCTTGAGCAAGTTCTTTACTACTTATTTTAATTTCAGTAGTAGAGGGGATGCCCGTAAGGTAGCAAAGATTTGTTACGGCAAGTTTGTGCATATGTTTTGCTCTCATTAATTTTAGTTCAGCCTCATTTTTTTTGACGGACACTTTCATTGCATCATTAGGGTGTTTTATCCCTACTTCTACGGCATCTTGAATCATTCGATAAAATTCGGAGATGAGCTCAACATATTTTTGGGAAGCACTTACAAGCTCTTGCGTACGAAGACAGTTCCAATAAGCTTCCTCAACTTCTACGATAACTTCTTGATGAACAAGTTCTTTTTTATAGAGCGCCACATTTTTACCAACTTGTGCCATTTGTTGGCCAATAATAATCTTTCCCCCTAAGAAAATAGCTTGTTCAAGTTTTATCCCTGCTGTGTAGAAGAAGTCGGATTTAATATTGATTGTTTTAATACTCTTATTAAGAATTTCTTCAATTTTATTATAAATAATCGGATATTTTTGAGCTAATTGTTGATTATTTAGAATTTTAGAAGAAGCATCAAAAAGATCTTTTCCACGGATTTCTTTATTCCAACTTCCACTATTATACCCGCCTAGAGTGTAGGCAGAAATTTTAGGAAAGTAGTTTGTTGAGATACTTTTATATAGTTCTTCTGCTTGATTTTCTTTTTCAATAGCCATTTTTTCTTTACGACTATTCTTAATACCTAGTTCCCGAATCTCTTGCAGAGTGTAAACTTTTTGTCCCCAAAGAGTTAGGGGAAGTAATATTATAATTAGAACTAGAAATAGTTTGTTTCTTTTTATCATTTTTTTGTCAACTTAATACGGAAAAATATTGTATATAGGATAGGGATAAATACAAGAGTGATGACAGAGCCGATAAGCAATCCACTCATTATGGTGACCGCAAGAGAGCCAAACAAATCATCAGAAAGAAGAGGTATCATTCCCAAAATAGTAGTTAGTGCTGCCATCATTACAGGACGCAGACGACTCATAGAACTATTGATAAGAGCTTCTTCTGGATTGTCTGTATTTTGTAATTGTAGCGTAATTTCATCAATAAGAATAATCCCATTTTTGACCATCATTCCTATTAATCCTAGTACTCCAATTATGGCTACAAAACCAAATGTTTTGCCCGAAAGAAGAATGCCAAAAACAACTCCAACTAAAATCAAAGGCACAGAAAGAAGTATGATAATGGGTTTTCTATAGTCTTTGAAGAGGAGGATTAATAAAAATATGATAAGAATAATTGCCAAAGGAAGGTTGGCAAATAGATATTTTGTGGAAGATTTACTTGCTTGAGCTTCTCCTTGCCATTCACATTTATAACCTGTAGGAAGTTTTATTTTTTCTATTTCATTAAGGATGCTTTGACGAGCCACTTCGGCACTAACACCCTTTGGTTCACATTGAGCCTTAATAGCCCGACTCCCGTTGTGACGCAAAACGATAGGGTCTTCCCATACGAGTTCCACCCCATCAGTTGCTTGGCTTAGTGGAGTTGTTTCTAAAGATTTGCTAAGAGCATCTGTTTTGTCAAACTTTCGAGAAATTCCTTTTAAAGCATTTTCTTTAGATAATAAGCCTGAAATATGAGGTGACATAGAAAATGTAGGAATATTCTCTAAGGCATTAACCTTTTTTCCCTCGTTATCAACAATTTTAAAATAGATATTCTTTTTATCTTTCCCTTCATAGAATTGACTAATAGGTATACCATCAGAAGAGGCAAGAAGAGAAAGACTCATATCAGAGCGAGAAATTCCACTATGACGAGCGTTAGCTTGGTTATAATTTATGTGAAGAGCTAGAATTTCATTCTCCCAATCATTGCTTACAAGCTGTATATAGGGACTATTTTTCATAATCTCTTCTGCTTGCTTAGATAAATCTTTTAGTACAGCAGGGTCAGGACCTGTAAATTGAAGTTCTATGGGATACTTCTTATACATTAAATTGTAACGTTTTACTCGTACGATAGCTTGAGGATAATGTTGAGTAAGGTAAGTCTGCAAATCTTCAACACTTTCAACAAGCGTTTTATTAGACGTAAAGTCAACAATTAATTCGCCATATCCTAAAGAGGGCATAGCAATACCACGAACAAGGTTGTAACGACTCGGAGTTGCACCAATAGATGTAGTAACATGTGTAATTTCTTTTTTAGCAAGAAGATACTGTTCAATTTCTTTTAAATCTTTTTTTACTTGAGTGCTATTACTGTTTTCGGGGAGTTTGTACTCAATGTAGAGTTGGTCATAGTTCATATCAGGAAAGAACTCTTGCGGTACAAACTGATAACAAAAAGCACTAACGCAGAGAAGAATTATAGTAAGAATAATTGTAATGAATCGATTATGAAGAATCCAAGAGAGTGTTTTTTTGTAAGCTTTGTAGAACTTACTATTATATAGGACAGCATTATCGTCTCCATCTTTTACTTTAATCCCTCTTTCAGCCATAATCGGAACATGAGTCAGAGCAAGGATAAGACTTAGCATTAAGGAAATAGCTAAAACGATAAATAAATCTCTGACATAAACCCCTGTCATATCAGGAGATAAGTAGAGGGGTAGAAATGCTAAAATTGCGATTAAGGTTGCTCCAAGAAGAGGCTTTGCCGTCTTTTGTCCAATACGAGTAAGAGCTTCTTTTCTAGCTACTCCCTGCCGAAGGTCTACAAGAATGCCATCAACAATCACGATAGCGTTGTCTACAAGCATTCCCATTGCAAGAATAAAGGCTCCCAAGGAAACTCTTTGTAGAGTACCATCTAAAAGGTTTAGAATGAGGAAGGTTCCAAATACGATAACCACAAGACTCGTGCCGATAATCACCCCACTTCTAAAGCCCATTGTCAGCATCAATATAAGTACAACAATAGCAACTGATTCAATGAGATTTATAAGAAAAGAGGATATTGTGTCTTTTACACGTTCGGATTGGAAGAAGATTTTATGAAAATTAATCCCGACAGGAATTTGCGTCTTCTTGAGTTCGTTTAATCGTTTTTCAACTTGGTCTCCGAGCTTCGTTATATCTTTTCCAGAGAGGACAGAAATAGATAAGCCAAAAGCTTGTTCTCCATCATAGAACATTTCATTACGAATAGGTTGCTCATACTCTTCTGTAATCGTGGCTAAATCTTTTAATCGTAGTTGATCATTTTCATGACCTTGTAGAATGATGTTCTCAATATCTTCTTTTGTTTTATTTTTCCCACTCACACTAATTCTGAGTCTTTGATTGCCAGTAGGATAGTAGCCTGAATAAATTGTTTCGTTCATCCCCGCAAGAGTGAGGTATACTTTTGCAGGATGTATACCGAGGTTCGCTAGTTTTTCTTCATGCAATTGTATGTTGAGACATTTATTCCTTTTTCCATAAATCTCTACACGAGAAATACCTTCAATATTTTGTATTTCTCGTTGTACTAATTCCGTATATTTAGCTAATTCTTCATCGGAGAAACCATCACTTGTAACGGCATAAAAGAGTCCAAACACATCTCCAAAGTCATCTTTTACAATAGGAGCTCTTGCTGTTTTAGGTAGTTGTTGTCTACAGTTGTTTACTTTACGTCTTAATATATCCCAATGTTGTTCAACTTCACTTTCAGGTAGGGTGCTAAGGAGGCCAACTTGTATAATAGAAACATCATTCATAGAGCGACTTTCTACAAGCTCAACGTTTCGCATAGAACGTATATTTTTCTCTAGCATATCTGTTACTTCTAGTTCCACCTCATGAGCAGAAGCTCCAGGGTATACCGTAACAACAACAGCTTGACGAATCTTGATTTCGGGGTCTTCGAGTTTACTCATTTGATAATACGAGAGAGCTCCCCCAAGAACGAGAACTACAATTAAAAAATAGACAAGTTTTTTATTGTCTAAAGCCCATTTTCCTAAGTCAATCATAATATACCTCCTATATTACTTGCTTTCATATTAGGGAGAATGTTAACCCTCTGCCCCTCTTTTAAAGAGTGTACTCCTGCCGTAATGACAAGTCTGTTAGAGGGGATTTGTTCTTGAATTAAAACAGAGCCATCTGTATTTAATTCTAGCACTTCAACAGGCGTTAGACTCGTAGTCTTTTCAAATTTGTCAATTGTCCAAATTGCATAAGCTCCGTTATGTTTAAATAGAGCAGAGAAGGGGATGTAGCAGCCTTTTTTCTGTTCTTCTTTATAGAATATGCTAACGGTAATTGGTATGCCTGCAGAAAGATTTGGGGTGTTGGGTTGATTTTCTTTTAGACGAAATTTTAGCGTGTATAATTGATTGATGTTTGCCTTAGGACTAATACTTATGAGTTCTAAGGGGTATTCAACAGTAGTTTGATTGGCAACTTTGCCGACAAAACTTTCAAATTTATCTCTTTGTAGATATTCACTAACAGGAATGCTGATAGTGATTTCAGGGTCTTTCGTATTGATAATTGATATAAAAGGGAGGCCTTTTGCGATGGTTTCTTCTTTGTTGTAAAAAATCTCTTCTATATAGCCATCAGAAGGAGCATACAATTTAGTATCTCTTAGAGCATTCTTGTGAGCGTTGTATTTTGCTTGAATTTGTTGTAAGCCATAAATTGCCTTTTCGTAGTTGCTTTTAGTTGTGCTCTTCTTTTTATAAAGTGTCTTCACTCGTTCTACTTGATTTTTTATCTGTTGATATTCTCCAGATGTTGCAGAAAATTGTAATTGATAGTCTCTAGGATCAATAGCGGCGAGAAGGCTTCCTTTAGTAACAAAATCTCCCACTTTTACAGGAATGTCTTTGATAGTTCCACTAACACGAAAAGCAAGACGGATTTCAGAGGAAGGGGTGACTTGTCCAGAGAAAGAATTAAATTGATTGCTCTTCGGATAATGAACTTGTTCTGCTCGTACTAAAATAATTTCTTCCTCTTTGTTTGTTTCAATTGAACAACTACTAAGACCTAGGATAAAGGTGCAGAGTAGCAATTTTAAGCTAATAAATTGAATTTCTTTTATTTCCATAGTAATTCTTGATATGTTTTTTTATAAAAACGAGCCTTTATTTGGGCTGATAAACTTATATGGAAGATTACAAAGATTATGCCATAAATATAAAATCATAAAAATTTTCACTTAAAGGAACATTACTTAAGCGAAGTTTTTGAGCTTGTAAAGTGTTGAAGAAATCCTATATATGGTTTACACTAAGAAGACTTTGTAATTGAGACTATAGAATAATAGATTTCTCTTTAGCTATTCTGCACAAGTAGCGAAAAAAAGTGCTGTAATTTCTTAGAATTAACAGCACTTACTTTATTTTAAGCCCTATTTAGGAGCTTGTAGTTGTCTCACAAGGATTCGAACCTTGACAAACAGGACCAAAACCTGTTGTGCTACCATTACACCATGAGACAAACTCATATCTTCTTTTTAGGAAGAAGAACTGGAATGCAAAAATAATAATTTTTTAGAAAAGAACAAGTTTTTGTTGATTTTTTTGCTGAATTTTTGTCAAGTTAAGAAAATTGTGTTTTTATATAGGGAAAAAAGAAAACTCTTATGAGACTTTTAGAGAAGTCTTACTAGCTTTTTTTATACGATAAACTTGAAGTGGAGAACTTATAAACATCAATTATTAGAACTTGCTTCCCAAAAATCTTTATTTTTTATAGTAAAGATTTGAGAAGAATATGTATTTTTGCGAACAAGAGATATTTTCGGCTCCAGATGAGTTAAAGGAAAATATTGAGTCGGAATGTTGAAAAAGAAGATACATATAATAATAGGAGTCTTGTTTTTGTTCTCATTGCCCCTCTTAGGAGTTGTAATGAAACAAAATCCCCCTTTAGCACCCAAAAAAACTCTTACATCTTCATCCGCTGACACGTGTTTTGTTAGGGATTCTGTTGTCTTGTCACGTTTTATAGAAGGGGCTTTGAAAGGCTGGGATGTCTTGTTTCAAGATCAGAAAGAGCAAGAAGAGAAGGAAGCAAGATTAAAGGCTTTAGAGACCCCTGCAATAGATTTGTATGGTGCGAATAGTTGGTCAAATTATGTAAACCCTTTTGGAGGAAGAAAAGTATCTATACCCAAAAATTTTAAGATTGATTGCAAAGGGATGCGAATTCCTTTGGATCGAGATATTTATGTCACTTCTGGCTATGGTTATCGTCGTCGCTATAGACGAATGCATCAAGGAGTTGATATTCGATTGAAGACAGGAGATACCGTCCGAGCTCTTTTTGATGGAAAAGTGCGTATACGTACCTATAGTCGTAGAGGCTATGGCAATTATGTGGTCTTGCGTCATCCGAATGGTTTAGAGACAGTTTATGGTCATTTTAGTCGCCACTTAGTAGAATTAGATCAAAAAGTTTTGGCTGGAGATCCTATTGGATTAGGCGGTTCAACAGGGCGTTCAACGGCTCCTCATTTGCATTTAGAGACTCGTTTTATGGGGATTCCTATCAATCCTCGCTATATCATTGATTTTCATAATCGTGTCCCTAAGAATGAATTTTATATTTTTAGAGGGGGCAACACTTCACAAGATTCTTTTGTAAAAAGTTCTGCTACAAGTTATGTCGAACAAGCACGCACTTCTAAATCGTATCATCCCAAAGGCTCACATGCTCATTCTGGAGGTGTCGGGAAATATTATTATGTGCGAAGGGGGGACTCTTTGTGGATCATCTCTCGTAAAACGGGCGTTTCTGTACAACGTATTTGTCGCTTAAATCACATTACCAAGCGAACGGTCATTCGCCCCGGTCGTAAATTACGTATTCGTTAAGCTGCTCTTTTAGGATTTTTATTATTTGTAGCCAAGTTTAATAAAGGAAAGGCTGTATCTTTGTTAAACAAGTCTAAAAAATTGTAGAAATATGGCTCCATCTAAAAATAAAAATTTACATAAAGCTAAAGAGGGTAAGAATGATGAGTTTTATACGCAACTCTCAGATATAGAGAATGAATTGAGGCACTATAAAGAGCATTTTCAGGGCAAAGTCGTGTATTGCAACTGTGATGATCCTCGTGTGAGTAATTTCTTTCACTATTTTTCTTGCAACTTTGAACAATTAGGACTTAAAAAACTTATCGCAACTTGTTATAAAAATCAAGATATAGACTTCTTTTCAACAAAAGAGACTGAGGAGGCGGTGTATCTAGAGTATGAAGGCGATAAGAACGGCAATCGTTTGCCAGATCAAGAGGAAATTTCAGTAAAGCCTTTAAAAGGAGATGGCGACTTTAGGAGTCAAGAATGCATTGAGCTACTCAAAGAAGCCGATATAGTGGTAACGAACCCTCCTTTCTCTCTCTTTCGTGAATATGTAGCTCAATTGATAAAATACGATAAGAAGTTTTTGATTATTGGTAGTCTGAATGCTATCACCTATAAGGAGATATTCCCTTTAATTGCTCAAAATAAAATGTGGTTAGGATACGGATTCAAAGCTGGAAATGCTTATTTCAAGACTCCCCAAAATAAAGAATTTGCCAAAGGGGTATTTGATGAAAATACGGGACTTGTTAAATTTAGGAATGTACACTGGTTTACTAACTTAGATCATAGCAAACGCCACGAAGAATTGATCCTATACAAGAAATATACGCCTGAAGAGTATCCCAAATACGATAATTACGATGCAATTAATGTTGATAAAGTCGCAGAGATCCCTTATGATTATGATGGCGTAATGGGAGTGCCGATCACTTTTCTTGATAAATACAATCCTAATCAGTTTGAAATTGTTGCTTTTCGCAAAGGTAATGATGGAAAAGATTTAGTATATTCTGTTGCTGACACACACACACACACACACACAAGAAACAAGCGGATTCAACCTTACTTCAGGATACTTATCAGACGATGTCAATAGACGGATTGATGAACAATCCGAAAGATACGCAAGTGAAAGGGAAAAGCAAATATGCACGTGTACTTATCCGTCAACAGCAATAGAAGGAATGATCAAAAATGCAGAAGGTAAAATCAAAGGGAAAATTACCTATGCAAGAATAAGCATAAGAAGAATTATCTAACAATTAAAGACTAGAGATCAGAGACTGAAATCCCTATACAGAGCTAAAGATGACAAAAGATATAGATAGAAGGAGTTTAGAGAAAGCGTATCAACTCTTTGAGAGTGGAGCTGTTGATCAGATAGAAGTAGGCACAGTTAAAGGTCTACAAGCGATTCATCTCTATTTATTTGATGATTTGTACGACTTTGCTGGTCAAATAAGAGATCTCAACATCGCCAAAGGAGGCTTTCGCTTTGCGAATGCTTTGTACCTAAAAGAAATTTTAGCCGTAATAGAGCAAATGCCTGAAACTAGCTTTGAGGAGATTATTGCCAAATACGTGGAGATGAATATAGCCCATCCCTTTATGGAGGGGAACGGACGCTCAATGCGTATTTGGTTAGACTTGATACTCAAGCATCGTTTAGGACAAGTAGTGAACTGGCAAGTGATTGACAAAAACCTCTATCTTCAAGCTATGGAGCGTAGCCCTATCAATGATTTAGAGATAAGAACTCTATTAAAAGAGCATTTGACCGATCAAATCCAAGACAGAGAAATCCTATTCAAGGGGATCGAACAGTCCTACTATTATGAGGGCTACGAAAAAAATTAAGCAGTATGAAAATAGAACTAAGAGAAGTATCCGTAAGAGAACTTACAGCGGGGTTTGTAGATAATGAAGAACAAGGAGTTTTAGGCTATGGAGGGAAATTAGATATTCGTCCCCCTTACCAAAGAGAATTTGTCTATAAAGAAAAAGAAAGAGATGCGGTAATTGACACTTTACGAAAAGGCTTTCCCCTCAATGTGATGTATTGGGTTGTGCGAGAAGATGGAACTTATGAAGTCCTTGATGGACAACAAAGAACGATCTCTATTTGTCAGTACATCAATGGTGATTTTTCTTTTCAGAAGAAGTATTACCACAATCTAACTCAAGATGAGCAGGAGGAGATATTAGACTATAAGCTAATGGTTTATTTCTGCGAGGGAAAAGATAGTGAGAAGTTAGAGTGGTTCAAAACTATAAATATAGCAGGATTGGAGTTAAAAGAACAAGAGTTGCGAAATGCGGTTTACTCAGGCTTATGGGTAAGCGATGCTAAACGTTATTTTAGCAAAACGAATTGTGCCGCTTCTGGTATTGCTGGAGATTATCTCAACGGAGACTTGAAAAGGCAAGACTACTTAGAAAAAGCTATTGATTGGATTTCAAAGGGTAAGATAGAGGAGTATATGGCAATACATCAAAATGATGCCAATGCATTAGCTCTTTGGCAATATTTCCAATCGCTCATTACTTGGGTAGAAGCGACCTTCCCCAACAAACGTAAAAAGTTTATGAAGGGTGTAGAGTGGGGGCCTCTTTATGATGAGTTTAAAGATGAGGTTTTAGATGCCCAGCTGTTAGAAGAAGAGATAAAAACACTAATGGTAGATGATGATGTCGTGAATAAGAAAGGAATTTATTTCTACGTCCTAAAACGAGATCAGAAGTATCTCAATATTCGAGCATTTACAGATAGTCAAAAACAAAAAGCTTTTGAAAGACAAAAAGGTCTTTGTCCTCTTTGTAAGGAAAGTTTTGGGATCGAAGCCATGGAGGGCGACCATATTACACCTTGGATTGAAGGAGGGAAGACGATAGATGAGAACCTGCAAATGTTGTGTCGAGATTGTAATCGTAGAAAATCAAGCAAGTAAAATATTTGTTAGATAAAGGCTGGATATGTTTTTTCAGTCTTTTTTTGTTGTCTAAAGATTTTCTACTACGGGGTATTTTTAGTTTTTTGAATTAAAACATTGCACAAAAATGAAGTAATTGTGTAAATTCTTATTGAATTTTAGTTTGGAAATAGTTTTTTATACATATATTTGCACAAAGAAAACAAAAATGTGCAAGACTGAGTATGGCAATAGATTATGTAAAGAAAAATTTAATAGCAACATTTGAGACGAATTTTAAGGAAAGTTTTTCTCAAAAGGCATTAACGGATTATTTAACGAACGAATCCTTTACTTATGGGGATATTGCAAGAGAAATTGCTCGTTTGCATAAAATATTTGCATTAGCTGGTTTAGAAAAAGGCGACAAGGTCGCACTTATGGGTGCCGATTCTATACGCTGGTGTGTTATTTTCTTAGCTACGATTACTTATGGAGCTGTAATTGTTCCCATTTTACAAGATTTTAGTCCTGTAGATGCAGAAAATATCATAGATCACAGTGAATCTAAGCTTTTGTTTTTGGATAAAAATTTAATTCAAAAAATAAATTATCAAGCTCGTCCTTTGATAGAGGCTACTTTTAGTCAAGAGAATTTATCGCCTGTTTGGTTTAGAAAAGAGCAAGTGCAAGAAGGTTTTTCTGCTTTTGTTTTTGATTCTTCCAATTTTACGGAAGCGTCCATTCACTATTCAGAGATTCCGAATGATAATTTAATGCTTATTAATTATACGAGTGGAACGACGGGTAATAGTAAGGGGGTTTTGATTTCAGGACAGAATTTGGCTGGAAATGTTTTCTATGCGAGAAAGATGGGAGTTTTCGTCAAAGGGGACAATATGCTTTGTTTTCTCCCTTTGGCACACACTTACAGTTGTGCATTTAACTTTCTAGTTCCTCTAACGATAGGTTCTCACGTGACGATTTTAGGTAAAGTGCCTTCTCCAAAAATTGTAATGGAGGCCTTCTTGAAGGTGAAACCCAATTTGATTATAGCTGTCCCTTTGATTTTAGAGAAGATTTATAAACAAGCCATTTTGCCAAAGATTTCTGAGAAGAAAGTTCGCCTACTATTACAAGTTCCATTTTTACGTAGATTAATTTATAAGAGTATCAACAATAAATTATCTAAAAATTTAGGGGGTTCTTTTAGAGAAGTTGTTGTGGGAGGAGCTGCGATGACACCTGAGGTCGCTCAATTCTTGAAAAAGATTGGGTTCCCTTTAACCATCGGTTATGGAATGACCGAATGTGCTCCTCTTATTTGTTACGAAGGGCATAAGAAATGGGTCTTAGAAAGTTGTGGAAAGCCTTTGGACACGATGGAAGTTCGAATTGATAGCGATGGGGTTAATCCTCTAGGCGAGATTCAAGTTCGAGGTGTGAATGTATGTATGGGCTATTTCAAAAATGAGGAGGCAAACAAAAATCTTTTTACAGAAGATGGATGGATGCGTACAGGGGATTTAGGAACTAAAGATAAGAACAATAATGTCTTTATTAAAGGACGATCTAAAACGATGATTTTGTCAAGTAATGGACAGAATATTTATCCTGAGGAGATTGAGTCAAAGATTAATATATCGCCACTTGTTTCAGAAAGTCTCGTGTTAAAAGATGGTCATAGATTGGTGGCTTATATTGTGCCTAATGAACAAGAAATAGAGAAGCAATCTTTATCAAAAGAAGAGGCTTGGCAAAGTATAGAGGCTTACCGAAGAGTCTTGAACGATCAGGTCGGTTCTTATGAGAAGGTTACACGTTTTATTCTTCAAGAAAAGCCTTTTGAGAAAACACCGAAAGGAAGTATTAAACGCTTTTTGTACGGAAAGTAATAATCAATAGAAATAAGTAAGAAACGGAGTCTTAGAATGTATCTAAGAGCTCCGTTTTTTTATAAAAAGAGCCATCCAAAGAGTGAATGAATTTGAGTATCTTTGTCTTTAGAAATCAATTGAGAGAAAAGCATAATGTTAGATCCATCAGAAAAAAATGAATTGCAAGAAGGAGACTTGAACTATTTACGTCTTCTTGCAGAAAAATTTCCTACAGCAGCTTCTGCATCTACAGAGATAATCAATTTGGGAGCAATACTCAAATTGCCAAAGGGAACGGAGCATTTTCTTGCCGATGTGCATGGAGAACATGAAGCTTTTAACCATGTTTTACGCAATGCCTCAGGGAGTATACTTAATAAGATTAATGATCTTTTTGATAGTTTGCATTCCAGAGAAAAGGCCGAACTGGCAACACTTATTTACTATCCAGCAGAAAAACTAGCCTTACTTAAGCAAGAGGAACTTTTAAGTGAGGAATGGTATAAAATAACCTTGACACGTTTGATACGTGTTTGTCGTAAAGTTTGTGAAAAATATTCTCGCTCTAAGGTGGCGAAATCATTACCTGATAGCTATCGTTATATATTACAAGAATTGTTGCATGAGGATGCATCTCCTAATAAAAAAGAGTATAGAGCAAGTATTTTTACCTCAATCATTGCAACCCATAAAGCGGATGATTTTATAATTGCTTTGTCTGATACGATAAAGCGACTCATTATAGATAAACTTCATATTGTTGGGGATATTTATGATCGAGGTCCTGGAGCTCATCACATAATGGACACTTTGATGAAATACCATAATGTAGATATTCAGTGGGGAAATCACGATGTTTTATGGATGGGTGCAGCTGCAGGTAACTTGGCTTGTATGGCTACAGTGGTTCGTATTGCTTTTCGTTATGCTAATTTGGAAACCATTGAATTGGGCTATGGTATCAATTTGTTGCCTCTTGCACGTTTTGCAATGGAGACTTATGCGAATGATCCTTGTATACGATTTAAGCCTAAGCCTGGGGACTCTGATTCAAAATATGATGAAAGAGGTCTTTATTTACTATCTCAAATGCATAAGGCGATATCCATTATTCAATTTAAATTAGAGCATCAATTGATAGTAGAACATCCTGAATATGAGATGGAGTCTAGAGATTTATTGCATAAAATTAATTGGGATGATGCGACGATTGATCTTTCTGAAACAGCCCCCAATGGAGGTTATGGTGTACATCCTTTACTAGATAGTCATCTACCCACTGTAGATCCGAATGACCCTTATAGATTAACAGAGGGCGAACAAGAGGTTGTAGACAAAATGTTAGAGTCTTTTCAGTCTAGTTCTAAATTGCAAGAACACGTAAAGGCTCTCTATCGTTTGGGAAGTATGTATCTTGTTGCGAATGGCAATTTGATGTTTCATGCAGCCATTCCTTTGAATGAAAAAGGGGAACTAAAAGAAGTAGTCGTAGGTTCGGGAGTTTATAAAGGAAAGGCTTTACTTGATAAGGTGGACTTAGTGGTTCGCAAAGCATTCTTTGCCCCTGATACCATTCGTAAAAAATATACAGATTATATGTGGTACCTCTGGTGTGGAAAAAATTCGCCTCTTTTTGATAAGTCAGCGATGACAACTTTTGAGCGTTATTTTGTAGAGGATAAAACCACCTATACAGAGAGTAAAGGACATTATTATAAGTTTAGAAATGATGAGGATGCGATGTTACGTATTCTTAAGGACTTTGGTTTAGAAGGGGATGATATTCATATAATAAATGGTCATGTGCCAGTGAAAGCTAAGAAAGGTGAAAAGCCTTTAATGGCAAATGGTAAATTGTTGGTCATAGATGGCGGTTTTAGTAGAGCCTATCAATCAAGTACAGGTATTGCGGGTTATACTTTGACTTTTAACTCTTATGGTTTACAATTGGTACAGCATGAGCCTTTTAGTTGCACCAAAGATGCAATAGAAAATTTGGATGATATTAGAAGTGTTAGCGTCGTTACAGAGAGGACGTCTCATCGTATCTTGGTGGAGAATACCGATATAGGAAAAGTCTTACAAGAGCAAATTGGTAATTTACATAAACTTTTGAAAGCTTATTCTTCAGGACTAATAAAGGAAAAACAAATAAATTAAGTAAGAAGGAAGGTGAAAAAGTTTATACTTATATTGTGGGGGATTTTTATAGGAGCATGGCTTCTATTTTTTGGTGTTTTTTTCTTGATATGGAATGGTGTTATAGGTTATATGCCACCTATTGAACAACTGCAAAATCCTATAGATAAATATGCTTCACAACTCATTGCGTCTGATGGTGTTTCTTTAGGTGTTTATGCTCGTACGGGAGAAAATAGAATTTACACTTCTTATAAAGACATTTCTCCAGAATTAATTAAAGCTCTAGTGGCTACAGAGGATAGAAGGTTTGCATCTCATTCAGGGATTGATGCTAGAGGCCTATTTAGAGCTGTGATTAAGAGAGGTATTCTCTTTCAAAAAGCAGGAGGTGGAGGAAGTACTATTACACAACAATTGGCAAAATTATTGTATTCTCCTAAAGCAGAAAATATCGTAGAACGTTTGCTTCAAAAACCGATTGAATGGGGCATCTCTTTAAAGTTAGAGAAATATTATACGAAGGAAGAGATTGTATGTTTGTACTTAAATCAATTTGATTTTCTGTACAATGCCATAGGAATTCGTTCTGCAAGTAAAGTTTATTTTTCCAAGACGCCTTTAGAATTGAATTTACAAGAAGCAGCCACTTTGGTAGGTATGCTTAAAAACCCTTCCTATTTTAATCCCATTTTACATAAAAATAAGGAGAGAGTACTCGGTCGCCGTAATGTGGTCTTGCAACAGATGTATAAGGCGGGTTATATTACTCATGCCACTTTAGATTCTGTTTCTCAAGAACCCCTAGAGACACGTTTTAGTCGTTTAGGGCACAACGAGGGGTTAGCTCCCTATTTTAGAGAGTATATTCGTAAGATGATGACTGCTCATAAGCCTGAAAAAAAATATTATCCGAAGTGGGGACAAGAGCAGTATTCAATAGATTCTCTTTTGTGGGAAGAAGATCCCTTGTATGGATGGTGTGCTAAGAATAAAAAAGCAGATGGTAGTTCTTATAACTTATATGAGGATGGCTTAAAAATATATGCGTCTATAGATACTAGTATACAGCGTTATGCAGAGGAATCGGTGAAAGAGCATTTAGGGGAAACTTTACAAGCTCTTTTTGATAAAGAGAAAAAGGGAAGTAAAATCGCTCCTTACTCTAATAAAATCTCTGCAAAAACAAGAGAAAGACTCATTATGAGGGCTATGAAACAGTCGGACAGATGGTATCAAATGCAAAAGAGTGGAGCTTCGCAAGAAGAAATATTACGCTCATTTAATACCAAAAGGAAGATGCAAGTTTGGTCTTGGAAAGGCTATAAAGAGGTAGAGATGACTCCAAGAGATTCTATTTTGTATTATAAGAAATTCTTACGTTCGTCTTTTATGGCTATGAATCCTTATGATGGAAAAGTTCTTGCTTATGTTGGGGGTATTGATTTTAGAACCTTTAAGTATGATATGGTTACACAAGGTAAGCGTCAGGTAGGGTCAACCATTAAGCCCTTCTTATATTCTCTTCTTATGACAGAAGGTTTAACGCCTTGTGATGAGATGCGTCATGAACAAGTTACACTTTATGATGCAAATGGTCGCCCATGGTCTCCTAGAAGTGGAGGAGCTAAAAGAGAGGGGGAGATGGTTTCTCTAAAATGGGGATTACAACATTCTTCTAACTGGGTAACAGCTTATTTAATGGGGAAAACTTCGCCTATAACTTTTGTCCGTCTATTAAGATCATACGGAATAACAGGGCATATTGACCCCGTCATATCTTTGGCAGCAGGTACACCTAGTATAAGTCTTGCCGAGATGGTTAGTGCTTACACGAGCTTTGTGGCAAAAGGGATACGGGTAAATCCTGTATTTGTTACACGCATAGAAGATCAGTCGGGCAATGTTATTGCAACATTCTCACCTAAGATGACAGAGGTTTTATCGGAGGATGCTTCCTATAAGATGTTGGATATGCTTCAAGCAGTTGTAGATGGAGGAACAGGTTCTCGTTTACGAAGAATTTATAAATTAACAATGCCAATAGGAGGAAAGACAGGAACTACGCAGCACAATAGTGATGCATGGTTTATGGGTGTTACACCTCAAATTGTAGCAGGTTGTTGGGTTGGAGGAGAGGAGCGATCTATTCACTTTAATTCAACGGCTAATGGACAAGGAGCAGCAGCAGCTTTGCCTGTTTTAGGAAAGTTTCTTCAAAAGCTATATGGAGACAAAGACTTACCCTATGATGAAAGTTATAAATTTGATTTTCCTTTGATGTATTCGCCTTGTCATACGGAGACGATTGCTAAAGAGGAGCAATATGTTAATCCAGAAGGAGACTTAGATGTTATTGATGATTCTGATGAAGAGGAAGAAGAAATTAATCCTATGGAGTCTTATTGGTAAATAAAAATAAAATCCTATAATAAAGGACTATGAAAAATATAAAAATAGGAGATACCGTGCGATTCCTTAGTTCAAAAGGAGAGGGAATTGTGCGTCGTATAGATAAAAATGTTGTATGGGTAGAGGGAGAAGATGGATTTGAATTGCCTACTCCTATAAAGGAATGTATTGTGGTGGATAAGAAAGACACCTATATCCCTGCTTATAAAACACCTCAAGAGTTGAGGGAAAAAGAAAAAGAGCAACATAAGATAAAGGCTGAGCTTCCTATTTCACAGACTATAATTGAGGAGCCTGAACGAGAAGATGGAGATCAGATGAGTGTTTATTTAGCTTGGTTACCCGAAGATTTTGCCAACTTTGGCTCGGGGAATATGGAGGCTTATTTGATAAATGACACAAATTACACTTTACTTTATACCTATGGCTATCTAAATTCTAGAGGAGAACAACGAAACCTTTCTTCAGGAGAAATAGAGAGAGAGACTCGTTTGTTAGTTGATACTTTTGATTTGTCAGAGTTAGTAGATAGAGAACATTTATTCCTTTCTTTAATCGCATATAAGGAAGGTAAAAACTATTTACCCAAGCCCTTATATAATTTGCGGAGCAAGATAAATAAACTCAAATTCTTTAAACGGCATTGTTTTGTTGAGAATGACTTTTTTGATGAAGATGCTTTGCTCCTACCTTTAATAGAAAAGGATGTAGTTATAGCTAAGGAAGAGGAGGTTGTTGAAACTCTTTTACAGAATTCTAAGCTTGTCAAAGAGGAAGTACATGTAACGAATGAACCCATAATTATTCGTAAAAAAGAGAGTATGCCAATAGCTTCAGTTTCTAATCAGAAATTTTTGGAAATAGATTTGCATATAGAAAAACTATTACCTTCTCTACAAGGAGTTTCGTCGGAAGATATTCTAGATTATCAGTTGGAATATTTTAGAAGTAAAATGAATGAAAATATTCGTAGAAAAGGTTTAGAAATTATTTTTATTCACGGACAAGGAGATGGTGTTTTAAGAAAAGCAATCGTTACTGAATTGCAAAAGTCCTATTCAAAATGTCGCTATGAAGATGCGAATGTAGAACAATATGGCTTTGGAGCAACAAAGGTGGAAATTTGTTAACTCTAGTTTCTTATGTCTTTAGAAATTGAACGAAAATTTCTAGTAAAAAGTCGAGAGTTTCTAGAGGAAGTGACACATTCTTCTCATATAGAACAATTCTATTTATTCACTGCATCTTCTTCAGAAACATTGCGATTAAGAATTGTGAATTCTTCTTATATATTAACTCAGAAAGGACTACCCTTTTCCAATGGCTTGGTTCGAGAGGAAATTGAAAAAGAAATTACGAAAGAGGAAGCAATGCAATTATTAGAACAAGGATTTAAAGGGAAGATTGAAAAAGAACGCTATTATGTCCCAAAAGATAAAGTTCTTTGGGAGGTCGATATTTTTCATGGTAATTTAGAAGGACTAATTATGGCGGAGGTGGAGCTAGAAAGAGAAGATCAAGAGTTTGATTTTCCTGAATGGTTGGGCAAAGAAGTTACAGGAGATAAAAGATATTACAATTTGTTCCTTTCACAAATCAAAGAGAAGGAAGAGACGCTATTCTAATTTATTAAGTCCGAATTCTAATATAAAACTATGAATAGCTAAACTCTTTGTATATTTGTATAGAGAGTAAATCTCACAAGAATAATATTGATAACTATAAAATAAACATCTATATAATTTATGGAAATACCTTTTTCAGAATCCTACCGTATTAAAATGGTAGAACATATCAAAAGAAGTACTCGTGAAGAGCGTGAACAATGGATTAAAGACGCAAAATTCAATCTTTTTAATCTTCGTAGTGATCAAGTTTTTATAGACTTATTGACAGACTCTGGTACAGGAGCAATGAGTGATAAACAATGGGCAGCAATGATGCTTGGAGATGAAAGCTATGCAGGAGCTTCTTCTTACTACAAGATGAAAGATGCAATCAAAAATATTTTAGGATTTGATTATTTCTTGCCAACTCACCAAGGAAGAGCTGCAGAGAATGTTTTTTATTCAACAATAATCAAAGAAGGAGATATCGTTCCTGGTAACTCTCATTTTGATACAACAAAAGGACATATTGAGTTTCGTCGTGCAGTTGCTCTAGATTGTACGATTGATGAAGCTGCAGATACTCAATTAGAAATCCCTTTTAAAGGGGAAATGGATTTGGAAAAACTAGAAAAGGTCTTCCAAGAATATCCCAAAGAAAAAATTCCTTGCTGTGTTTTAACAATTACCAACAATACTGCAGGAGGACAACCTGTTTCAATGAAGAATATTCGTGAGACAAGTGAACTTTGTAAAAAGTATGGTATTTTACTTCAAATAGATGCAGCACGTTTTGCAGAAAATGCTTACTTCATCAAGATAAGAGAAGAAGGGTATGCAGACAAAACAATTAAAGAAATTGTACGAGAAATATTTTCTTATGCAGATGTTATGACAATGTCAAGTAAGAAAGATGCTATCGTTAATATGGGTGGATTCTTGGCCTTTAAAGATAAAGAGTTATGGAGAAGTTGCCAAAAATTCTGTGTGATGTATGAAGGATTTATTACTTATGGAGGACTTTCAGGTAGAGAAATGAATGCTCTAGCTCAAGGTTTGAATGAAGGTACAGAATTTGACACACTTGAGACTCGTATCAAACAAGTGGAATATTTAGGTCAAAAATTGGATAGTTACGGTATCCCTTACCAACGTCCTGCAGGAGGCCATGCTATATTCCTTGATGCAAAGAAGATTTTAACCAATGTTCCAAAAGAAGAATTTATTGCTCAAACTTTAGGTATAGAACTCTATAAAGAAGCAGGAATTCGTGGTGTTGAGATTGGTTCAATACTTGCAGATAGAGATCCAATTACAAGAGAAAATCGTTATCCAGAATTGGAACTACTTCGTTTAGCAATACCTCGTCGTACTTATACTAATAATCATATGGATGTAATTGCAGCAGCAGTTAAGAATGTATATGATCGTAGAGACCAAATTACAAGAGGTTATACAATTGTAGAGGAATTACCTATTATGCGTCACTTTACAGTAGAATTAGCTCCAGCAGAGTAATTACTGTTTAAAAATAAAAAAACTCTTTCACTAGTTTTTAGTGAAAGAGTTTTTTTTTACCCTAAAAATTCATTATAAAACAGAGAAAGATTCATCTTCCTCTTGTTCAGGCATAATTGCTTCTACATCTACATTAGAAGACTTTATATCAGATTCAAAAGGAGAAATGCTAATAGCAGTTTTGTTGCTTTGTTTTATTTTTCTTTGGATATCTGTATCCGTTCTTTTTACAGCGGGAGTTAAATCTATAGATTTAATAATTGTCGCATTTTCAAGGTCGTGAATGTTAAAGAGATAGGGTATAGCTTCTTCTTCAAAACTATCAATCTGATAGGCTTCTTGTAAAAGTTTGTCTTTCTCTTGTTTTTCTTTACGTTCTTCTTCAGTTAATATTTTTTGAGTAATTTCTTCTTCTGTTTGTTTGAGGAAGTTAGGAGGTAGCCCTGCTGCAATAATTGATATTTTTACAAATTCTCCAAGAGTAGGGTCAATGTATTCTCCATCAATGATGTCAGAATTTCCTGTTTTTTTACTTACGAGTCGTAAAAGAGCTTCCTTTTTCAAAGCTTCCATTTTATGCTGGGGGGAAGTTGTAATAGCAAAAAGAAATTTACTACAACCATAAGTCCTAATGTTCGTGAGCAGTTCTTGATTAAAAGCCTTATCGAGAGCGACTTCCTCTTTGTTAGTTCCATCAGCAACAGCTGAAGAAATGAGAGAATATCCCCCCTCACTGAGAGTGGTATAGATATCGTTGAAATCGACATTTATATTTCCTGTTTTATTGATAAGATCTGCAATTGTATTAACAGCTTGTCCAAGTACTTCATCTGCTTTTTCATATCCATACTCTGTGGTTGCACCTTCAGGAAGATTAGAAAAAATCTTATCATTATTAATCAAGCTTATAGCATTAGAACTTTCTTTTAGTTTTTCGCCCCAAGTAAGAGCTTTTAAAGATTTCGTGCGACCGAGTGCTCTATGGGGGATACTCGCAATAGATATGGTAAGGAGATCACATTCTTCTTTACAGATTTTAGCAATAATGTAAGAAGCTCCAGAGCCTGTACCTCCACCTAGTCCAGCAGTTATAAAAACGACTTTTAACCCTTGGGCTTTCCTTTCTTCAATAAAATTTTTAACTTCATTATAAGATTCTTTAGCCTTCATTTCTGCAGTCTCAGGCACATTACCTGCTCCATTGCCATTAGGATCTAAGCCTAATTGTATTTTATGAGGAACACTTACTTTAGCTAAGTCTTGACTATCTGTATTACAGAGAAGAAAAGAAATTCCTTTTTCTCTTTTTTTAGCTAAGTGCTGTACTGCATTTCCCCCAGCACCACCAACACCGATAACCAATATCGGACAACTTATATCATCAGATTCAGGTAGATGATTTAGGGAAAGAAATTCGTCTTCTTCTGTTCCTTGTGTTTGGGGAACGTCAACAGTTTCGTCTTCTACTATTTCGAATATATAGTCTTCCATAAGTCTATGCTCTCTATTTTAATCAAGTGTTTCAGATTGTTCGTAGATTTTGTTTCTTGCATCATCAGATTTCTCTTGTGTTGTGTTCTCCCACCATTTACTAGCTAAATCACGAAGTGAATTTTTAGACACTTTTTTATTGGATCTTTCATTTGGAGAAGGCTCTTCATTATTATTTTCCTCTTCAACTATTTCCTCAGGGATAGTTTTTTTCTCTAATACTTCTTCCTTTTGGGGGGGCAAAGGCTTTTCTATGATTTTCTCTTCAAAAATATCATTGGTAGCAGTTTCACATTCATATTCAGCTAAAGATACTAGTCCAATAAGTGTTTTAAATTGGGGAAGTTGAAACTTTTTGTCAGAGTCTTCAGGAAAAAGTGCTTCCGAGCTTGTTAGACGTAAAAAAGTCCTTGATTTAGTAGGAAATATTGAATAAATAAGAGAATCGAAATTTTTTAGTCTACAACTTTCGCCAGAAAAGGTAATGTATCTTTTTTGTTGTTCATCATTATTATGATTTTCATTTAAAATCTTCCGGACATTACACATTATTTCGTATACTCTGGCATACACAATTTCATCCAGCTTAGCTAGTTGAATATGCCCTTTAGAAGTATTGATTTCTTGATTATTTCTTTCAAAAGAGATGTTATCATCAAAAGCTTTAGCATTTTCTATCTTTAATTTTTCAGCTTCTTCTCTATTTTCAAGGTCAAGAACCGTTGCTATATCTTTTGTGATATTACTGCCTCCAAAAGGATAGGTGTACAGATATTGAATTTGCTCATCTCGAAAAACGGAGATTGTTGTATTTCCTCCTCCGATATTTACAAAACAATTGATGATTTCATGCGGCTTAGAAATAGAAGTGGCATAAAATTCTGCAATTGGGTTAGGAATAAATTTTTCAACTTTTACATTAAGCTTATTAAAGATTTGAGAAATAAGGGAAAGGGTATTTTTAGGAACAGAAACGGTAGTAAAATCTACAAATATTTGTCCTTGACATACTTCCCCTAGAGGCTGTGTTATACGTTCAGGGATATGAAAAATGGGCTTTTCTCTGAAAATAATATCTCGGTCTTGGTAGCTTATTTTTTCAGCGATTTTATTTTGTTGTTCAATAAACTCTTTGGAGATAGTCATTTGAGTTTCAAAGAAATAGCTTTCTCTCTTTGTTTCAGCTTTTAGACCTAAAGGATTAATACCAACATATATATAGCCAATTCTCGCATCTTGAGAGCATAATATGGGGTGTTGGTTTAATTTATCAAGAATTGTTTGGATTGCTTGTTCCGCTTTATCAATATTGTGAATAAGTCCCTTCCTTGTAAAATTAGAACTAGAAATAAAATGATAATCTAAAGGGGTAATAAGCCCTCCTTGGTCTTTTTGAGCAAGCATTCCAGACACAAAAGAGCTACCTATGTCTATGACAGCAAAAGTCTTCATTGTATTATAAAGATTAAAGTTTTTATGTTAAATAAATCTCTATTTTCTTATCAAAGATAACTTATTTCCAAATAAGATAGAAAAGGGATTATTCGTCAAGTTCAGAATCCGAATTTTTAGAAGAAAAGTTTTCCCAATTAACTTCGGGAATTTTCCAATGAAAATAAGCCGTTAATATTCTTAAAATAAATACCGAAGCCGCACAAGCTCCTTGCACCCAAAGAAGGGGTAGTCCTAAAAATTTTAGGGCAACATATATAATTCCACCTGATAGACAAGCTGTTGCATAAAAGTCGCTACGAAAAACTAGAGGGACTTTGTTAAGAAAAACATCCCGCAGGATACCTCCAAAAGAACCTGTGATTGTCCCCATAATAGGGGCAATCCACCAAGGGTAACCCATAGAAAAAGATTTTGCAACCCCTACAGCAGTAAAGAGTCCTATGCCTAAGGCATCAAAAAAATAGACGGTGTTGTCAAGGCGAACTAATTTTTTCTTAAAGATGATTGTTGTGAGTAAAGCAACTAAGGTAATTGTTAGATAGGAAGGCTCTTTTAACCAAAAAATATCAGAGTCAAGAAGAATGTCTCTAATCGTTCCCCCTCCTACAGCTGTTACAAAACCTAATACAAAAGCTCCAAACCAGTCAAATTTTTGAGCTGCAGCCAATCGTATTCCACTTATGGCAAAAGCAAAAGTTCCACAATAGTCACAGAGATGAATGAATAGAGATAGGTTCTGATCAAATGAGAAAAAATTCACTATATTTTTATTTTAAATTGTATATAAAAACTTACAAAAGGGGCTTTAAATCCTCGTTGTAATATGAAAACAAGCTTGTTTCCTTTCATGAACAATGTAACAAATTCCTGCTTTTTGATATTGGAGCAAAACTCCTCCAAGGACACGTTTGAGTATAATTGTAGAAATCTCTTTTTGCTCTTTATTGACTTTTGTAAATTTACTCCAAGAGATGTCAAAGGTTGTTCCATAGCAGTGTGCAGATCTTTTGGCTGCATTACTGTTATTACGAGATAGTTTTTTTTGTTGTTTAATTGTTCGAAGAAGGCTCGTTACATTAAGTTTATAAGGAGGGTAGCCTTGAGCCTTTAAAGATAAGGCAAAATCTTGACATATATTGTCTAATAGTTTTTTTGCAGAGGGAGTCAGATAAGGCTCTGAATATCTCAATCTACCTAGATGGTAGTACTGAGTTGTTTTTAAATGTTTTAGCTTTCTCTTATCTTTATCGCTAAGCGTATTTTCAAAAACGTGAGGATGTATTCGGAGTGCGGCATTAAGATGCAAGGAATTATTATCCTTAAAAATTTTATATTTTTTGAAGAAGCGGAACTTATAGTCAATCGTAATATTTCTGTCTAACTTCTCAGGCGTAATGTATTCTTGAAAATCTATATCTTCATTCGTATTTGATTCAGAGCTATTGCGAAATAGGGCAAGAAGAATAACGGTGGAAATCGTAATAAAATAAAAGAGTAATACTCTCCAGTATTTTTTTATAAACTGAAGTGTTTCATTAAGAGAAGAGTTATAAGTCCTTGTCCTTGTCATCTTAGCTATGAAGTTTTATAAAGATGATAAAACATTTTGAATTCTTTGCTCGGCTTTTTTCTTCACATCATTGAGTTCTTGGTTTGAAGACATTTTTTCTTGAATAGAAATGTAGTATTTTATTTTCGGTTCTGTTCCTGATGGACGTATAGAAAGCTTAGACCCATCTTGACAAATATATTGTAATACATTACTTGCTTCGGGCATTTCTATTTTTTTCTTAGTTTGCTGAATCAGATCCCAATATTCTAAACTTTGATAATCTATAATAGCTACAACAGGAGATCCTGCAAGTTCTTTCCATGGACTGTTGCGATAGTTATGCATCATTTGTTGAATTTCTTCAGCTCCTGTTCTTCCTTTTTTTATGATATAATGTCCTTTCTCTGCAAAATAGCCATATTTACAGTAAATTTCATTGAGTAGATCTTCTATTGATAAGTTCTTCTCCAATGCCCATACGGTAAGTTCTGAGAATAAAGCACAAGCCGAAACACTGTTTTTGTCTCTAATAAAGTCTTCCCAAAGGAAACCATAACTTTCTTCTCCTCCACCGATATAGTGAGCCTTAGCCTCAAGCTCTTTTATTTTTAGGGCAATCCACTTAAATCCCGTGTAACAGTTAAATAGAGTTACCCCTTCTTCTTGGCAGATTTCTTGAATAAGGTCTGTAGTAACAATCGTTTTAACGATAAAGTCAGAAGCTGTTAATAAACCGAGTTCTTTTCTTCGTATTATAGAGTAGTAGACAAGAAGTGTGCATATTTGATTTCCGTTTAAGAGTTGCATCTTTCCTTGATTGTTGCGGAAGGCAACCCCTAAACGATCGGCATCAGGGTCAGAAGCTAAAACCAATTGCGCCTTTGTTTCTTCTGCTTTTTGAAGAGCCATTTGTAAGGCCGCACTTTCCTCAGGGTTGGGAGAAATAACGGTAGGAAAATCTCCACTTATAACATCTTGTTCAGGGACGTTTATAATATTTTGAAAACCAAAGCTTTTTAATGCACGGGGTACCATTTCTACCCCTGTTCCATGAATAGGGGTGTATACGATAGGGTAAGCAGAATGTTTTTGTACAATTTCAGGGGCAAGAGATAATCCTTGGATTTTATCGATAAAAAGACGGTCTATCTCCTCATCTATACTTTCAATGAGTTGAGTATTCCCCTCAAATATAACTTCATCTAGATTTTTAATGCGATTTACTTCAGCAATAGTATTTTTGTCGTGAGGAGCTGTCATTTGAGCTCCATCTTCCCAATAAGCTTTGTATCCATTGTATATTTTAGGATTGTGAGAAGCTGTAATCATAACCCCACTTTGACAGCCTAAATGACGTATGGCAAAAGAAACTTCAGGTGTAGGTCGTAGCGAGGAAAATAGATATACCTTTATCCCATTTCCAGAGAATACATTGGCTGTGATTTGGGCAAAAAGAGGGCTATTATGTCTACAATCATAAGCAATAACAACCGCTAATTCTTGATTGGGAAAACTCTTTTTGAGATAATTAGCTAATCCTTGTGTGGCCATTGCAACGGTGTATTCGTTCATCCGATTTGTGCCGACTCCCATTATACCACGTAGTCCTCCAGTTCCAAATTCAAGATTTTTATAAAACGACTCAATAAGTTCTGTAGAGTCTTCATTATTTAGAAGCGATTGAACTTTTTTTTGTGTTTCTTTGTCGTACTCACTTGAAAGCCATTTTTTAGCTTTATCTTGAACAAGTTCTAAAAGATGTTGATTTTCTGCCATTTTCTATTGTGAAGTCAAATATTTTTCTAGATCTATTTTATATAAACAAAGATAATTTTTATTCTTTTTATAGGGCGAATTTTAGAAAGGAAGTAAATATTATTTTAGAAAAGTCTTTGTAGAAAAAGGAAGTTAGGAAATGAGATTTTCTTAGTTAGAGAATTCAAGAAGTGTAGTTAGAGAATTTTTAAATTCTACTTGCAAGTCTTTGGATAAGAAAATATGATATATAAAAGTACTTTCTTATCTTTGCAAGGAATAATGTGGAAAATTGTTTCCGTAAAAGAGTAAAAGGATGACAGAGATTATAAAGACATTATTATTAGGACTTCTTATGGGGCTTTGTATATCTGCCCCTATTGGACCTGTTGGTGCTCTATGTATAAGAAGAACTATATTTAATAGTCGTAGACAAGGCATTTTAACAGGTGTAGGAGCAACTCTCGGAGACCTCTTTTATGGAGTTATGGCTTATCTTGCCTTTCAATTAGGTCTTAAAAGTATTGAAGATTGGTTGGGAGAAAATCAGTTTTTAATGCAAAATTTATCAATTGTTTTTGTTATTCTAGTTGGGATCTTTATTATCAAAAAAAGTTTTATAAAAATAGAAGAAGACAATATCGAAGATCCTATATCTCAAGTAGGTTTATCTCCTTTAAATATTATAGCCACATCTTTAGGAATGTCTTTGATTAATCCTTTGGCATTGATGGGCTTTTTTATTTATTATTATGGCTATTATCCTCAAGAACCAGAGACAAGTGCATGGCTCGTTTTTATTGTTTCTCTCTTGTCTATAGGAGCTGGGGCTATGTTGTGGTGGTATTTGCTGACAAGTGTATTGCTGAAATTAAAAAAGCGAGTTTCAGAAAAATCAATTCATCTTTTTAATCGTGCCGTTGGTGTTTTTGTGCTAATTTTTGGTGCAGGTTATGGATTTTATGTGTGGAATGATTATTGTGATTGGGGACTTATTGAAGCAATGAAAAATGGAGTATTAGCATGGATGGATTAAGAAATTTAGGAGAAAGTACGAATAAACGCCTGTTTTTCATAGGACTTTTAGTTCCTATCTTTTTCTTATTGATTGTTTTTGCTTGGAATTTCTGGACTTATGTAGGAGGACTTCTTGGAGCGATTACACTTTTTGCTATTTTACGTCCTCAAATGAAATGGCTAGTACATAAAAAGAAAATAAGACGTCCTTTATCAGCTGTTTTATTGGTCTTGGAAGCCATCGTTTTCTTTTTGATCCCTTTAGGGACAATTATTTCAATGTTGGTTGAAGTTTTTTCCAACAACCAACTAGATGTGAATAAATTGTATTCCGATGCTGTCGCTTTTGTGGATATGGTCGCTCAGTACTTTGGCTTTAAAATAACGGAAACAAAAGGAGTTATAGGAGAACAAGTCTTAGCGTCTATTGCTAAGATGGGACAAGATATGACGACGAAGTTAATCGTGGGAGTTTATTCTTTTGTTGTAAACGCAGTGATCTTGTTGTTTCTTTTGTTTTTTATGCTTTTAAGTCAAGAATATATAGAACAAGCATTGCGTGAATTATTACCTTTTTCAAGAAAAAATAAAAGAATTTTGATAGCCGAAACGAAAAAGATTATTGTAGCAAATGCGATAGGTATTCCTTTACTAGCTCTTGTACAAGGCATGTTTTCTTATATGGGCTATTCGTTCTTTGGGATAGAAAAACCGCTATTTTGTGCAGTTTTAACAGCTTTTGCTACGATTATCCCAATGGTCGGTTCAATGATTTTTTGGCTTCCATTAGGTTTGTCTATTCTTTTGGAAGGCTCTATAGGAGCAGGGATTGGCTTCTTTGTATATGCCTTTATTTTCCTTTTTGGAACAGATAATTTAGGCAGATTTTTACTTCAAAAAACAATAGCGAATATTCATCCATTAATAACGGTTTTTGGCGTGATTTTTGGTCTATCGGTATTTGGTTTTTGGGGCGTGATTTTTGGCCCCTTAATTCTAGCTTTACTGATATTACTCATTCGTATGTTTCGAGTAGATTATATACCGAATTCGAAAGCTATTCCTCGAGTAACTACAAGAGAAAAGATTTTGAAAAAATAAAATAAACAATCATAGTATGAATAAGAATAAAATTTTCACTTTATATATAAAATATACTTTATGTTTTTTAATAGGAACATTGTTATTAAGTTCTTGTAAAAGTGCTAAAGATATATTGTATTTGCAAGATTTGGAGCATAATAAACAAAGACCTGTGGAACTAAAAGCTCCAACAGTTCAAGTGGGAGATATTTTAAATATCATTGTAAATGCTCAAAATCCTGTTTTAGCAATGCCTTTTAATTTATCTACCGTTTCTTTTTCTGGTTATTCAGGAGGGGGAGGAGGTATGTATCAAATCCAAGGGTATATGGTTTCTGATATAGGAACGATTTCTTTTCCGATTTTAGGGGTACTAAAAGTAGCAGGTCTAACAACCTCAGAAGTTGCCGATAAAATAATCAATGAAATTGTAAAAGGTAATTTTATTAAAGATCCTGTAGTAAATGTAAGATTTGGAAATTTTAAAATATCTGTTTTGGGAGAGGTAAGTCGTCCAGGAACTTTTAAGATTGAGAATGAAAGGGTCTCTATTTTTGATGCATTGAGTCTTGCAGGAGATATGACTATCTATGGTAGGAGAGATAATGTTTTTGTTTTGAGAGAAGAAAATGGCGTTAGAAAAACTTATGAGATGGACTTACGTTCACAAGAAGTTTTTGATTCTCCTTACTTTTTCTTGAAGCAAAATGATATTGTTTTTGTAAATCCTAATAAGAGTAAGATTCAAATGGGAGGAATTAACCAAAATAATAATGTTGGAGTTTGGATGGGACTTATAGGTACAGCTACGTCTGTTACAACCTTTATTTTAACATTGATTAGTCGTTCTAAAGCTAATAAATAAAAGGATATGAATATGAATAATCTTCAAGAGGGAAGTTCTAAAATGATACAGTCAAATGAGGAACCATCTGTTATACAATTAACAGATATCATTCATATTATCAAAAAGAATTGGTATTGGTTTATTATTTCTGTAGTTTTATCCTTATGTTTAGCTTTCTTTTATATTCAAAAGAAAGCTAAAATATACGAACGCAAAGCTCTCGTATTAGTTGATGATAGGAGTGGAGTATCTTCTTCCTTATCAGAGGTAATGCAGATGTCAGGTATTTCAACAGGAACAAATGCACAGAAAATGCTTGGCAATGAGTTGGTTATCTTTAAAACGACACGCTTAGTTTCTCGTGTTGTAGATGAGTTAAATTTGAGAGTTTCTTATACAGATTGTGCTAAGTTCTCTAAACCTTCTTTGTATAAGAAGACTCCCTTTAAAATGGATGTTTCTCATCTTGATGATAAATTCTCAGGCTCTATGCAAGTAAAAATGCAAGAGGATGGTTCATTGAAATTAAGTGAGTTAAAGGGCGATTTTGAGAAATTTTTTGCAAATAAGAAAAGCTTAGTAGTTCAGCTTGGGGAATCTATTCTTACTCCACTAGGTTATTTTAAGTTTATTCCTCAACAAACAATAGAGGAGAATATCAGTCATACTGAAGCTTTTATAGAAGTCTCTTCTAAGGAGAATAAAGTTAAGGGTATCAAAGCAGTCTTACAAGCATCAGTGAAGAAAGGAAATTCAATTATAGAACTAACATATAGGGACAGAAGTATTTATCTTGCAGAAGATGTCTTAAACACCTTAGTAGAAAAGCACGAAGAGATAGCTAAAGAAGATAGAATGTTAATTGCAAAAGCAACAGAACGTTTAATTAATTCTAGAATAAAGGTTATCAGCAAAGAGCTAGGGAATGTTGATACCAAAATTGAGAGTTTCAAGAAAGAAAATAATATTGCAGATATATCTAAAGAGACAGATTTATATGTTCAGGGGAGTAGTCTTTTAACTAAAAAGATGATAGAGTTAGCAAATCAAATTGAATTAGTAAAAGCTCTTAGGGAATATCTGGTTGAAATCAAAGATTCGGAGGATTTGATTCCTGCTAATGTTGGTTTAGTTGACAATTCTGCAACGGGACTTATTAATGAGTATAATAAGTTAGTCTTAAGAAGGGAACAACTGATTTCGGAGTCAAGTTCAGAGAACCCCGTTGTGACTTCTCTAAAAGGGCAAATCTCTTCAATGTATAAGGTAATTCGTAAGACAATTGATAATCTAGCCTTATCACTAAATATGCAAATGAAGTCATTAGAGAAGCAAGAAGCATCAACAAAAAGTAAGATTTCTTCTGTACCTTCTCAAGAGAAGTTAATTGGCTCCATTTATCGTAGTCAGAAGATTAAAGAAGGTTTGTATCTCTTGTTACTAAATGCACGAGAGACCAATGCTTTGAAACTAGAATCAATGAGTACGGATTTGCGGATCATAGAATATGCAACAGGCTCAACAAGTCCAGTTGCTCCCAAAAAGCTTTTTATTTTAATTGGAGCATTCTTACTAGGTCTTATTATTCCTTCTGCAGTTTTATATATTCGTATTCTAACCAATAATATGGTGCGAGGTCGTAAAGATTTAGAAGTCTTTACATCAGTTCCAATTTTAGGAGATATACCTCATTCAAGACGTTCTAAAAAGAAGAAGAGGAAACTAATTATAGGAGAAAAGAATAGACGTCTTGCTAAAATGGATGAGAGAAGAAATCAAATATTAAATTTTGATGAGTCCGAGAGAGATGTCTTAAGTGAGGCTTTTTCAGTCTTAAGAACGAATATGTTTTTTATGATACCTCCCGAAAAGACTTCTCATGTAATAATGGTAACTTCTCCTATACCGGGAGAGGGGAAAACCTTTGTTTCTTCCAATTTTGGTATGAGTTTAGCACGATTAAATGGTAAGAAGGTTGTCGTTTTAGATATAGATATTCGTAAAGGCTCTTTAACAGATGCTTTACGACCAGAATTGATGTCAATGACACAAGGTTTAACATCTTTCTTGACAGGCTCAATAAATACACTTGAAGAATTAGTTATTCCAGCTAATAACCGTATTTTGTTTGATTATATACCCGCAGGAGTTGTTCCGCCTAATCCTTCAGAGTTATTATCAACAGCTCGTTTCGATTCTTTAATAGAGATGTTAAAAGAAAAGTACGATTATATCATAATGGATACAGCTCCCTTCTGTCTTGTTGCAGATGCCCAAGTTATAAGTCGTGTGTCAGATCTTACGGTAATGGTCGTTCGAGAAGGGCATTTGCCACGCTTATTACTTAATAATGTAGAATCGGCTTATAAGAGTTGTCATTTCCCCAATATGGCATTAGTATTAAATGATGCAGGAGTTTTAGATTCTGTATCAGGGTATGGCTACGGTTACTATTCTTATACAAAATATGGAGTCTATGGGGAAGAGTAGACAAAAGGAAATAAACGTATAAATGGGTTTATTCTCTTCAATTTTTTCGAGTAAAAAAAAGCTAAAAGTATTAGAGACAGACTGGTTGCAGGGATGGTGTGATTTTCATTGTCATCTGTTACCAGCTGTTGATGATGGCTCAAGAAATATAGAAGAGACCAAAGACTTACTTTCATTTTTACGACAAGCTGGAGTCGTTCAATTAGGCTTTTCACCTCATATCCATAATAAATATCCCAAGAATGACTATCATTCTTTACAAGAAGTCTTTGCTCAAACGAAGGAGAGGTTCTATGATTGGGGGATTTCTTTTTACTTAGGGGCAGAATATATGTTGGATGAGTTTTTTTCAACACAGATAGATAAACCTTTGTTGACCATAGGTTCTTCAGACAAACTATTGGTGGAGATGTCATTTGCTTCAAGATCAAATAACTATAAAGACCGATTACCTGAGATTAAAAGTAAGGGAGCTTTTCCTATTTTGGCACATCCAGAACGCTATTTGTACTTATCTATTGAAGAGTATGAGGACTTAAAGTATGAGGGCTGGGATTTTCAGATGAATCTCTTTTCTTTAGGTGGAGTTTATGGAGAAGAAGCAAAGAAAAGAGCTTACCTTCTACTAGAAAATGGATTTTATGACTACGTTGCTTCAGATACGCATCGTATACAGTCTTTTTTGAGATGGAAGGAACAGCTTGTTGTAAGTTCTAAATACGAAAACGCTATACGAGATTTAGTGGAGAACAATCAAACTCTTTTCCCTAAGCTTACTTAATTTTTATAATTGAATTAATTTCAAAAGAAAGATCTGTACGTTGATCAATTATAGAACGTAATTGCTCAATAATAGCTTTTGTTTGGGGTTCTTCTTTAGAAGAGAGAAAGCGAGAAAGGGGGATTTGATCTCCCTTTTTTTGTAAGTATTTATCTAGTATTTCCTCTAATTCTAAGTTCGTTTTAGCTATTGTACTTTTCTTTTTTTCAAGACAAATATCACAAATACCACATTCTTCTTGTAAGTCTTCTCCGAAGTACTTGACTAAGGCTTGACTTCTACAAGTAGAAGTATTAAGAAGATATTCTAGAGTTCCAAAAATTCGCTTTTCAAGACGTTCTTTTCGCTCTTCATATATAGAAGGGGCAATTTGTATGGCTTGAGCACTTTCTCTGCGAACTTTGAAAAAAAGTTTAGGGTCTGCACTTTTAGGAATATAATGAATGACGCCTTTTCGTGTAAGATCTTTTAGGTGTTCGTATACAATGTCTACAGAGGCACGTATACTTCTAGCGATTTTACTTTCATCAATAAAAGAATAGTCTGTAAAGATACCGGGATAGGAGCGAAGGATACAGAGAATAATAGCGTCTTCTTTAGGGCTAATGGCATAGGAGGACGAATAAAGTTCGTCTCTGTCTATTGTGAAAATAAGTCGAGAGCGAAGGTCTTCTTTTTCTCTTAGATTCCAAACATTAGACAAGTCTAAAATACGAATAGCAGATATTGTCTGTAGGGGGGGTAACTTGGAAGCTTGGATGAATTTTTCAGGATTAAAAATGAAAGATTTTAAATATCCTTCACCATAGCCTATTTTAAGGTAATTATTCACCTTTTTATAGATGTCTCTAATAAAAGGTTTGGGAGGAAATTCGTCTCCAATTCGACGTTTTATAAATTGAGCGTCTTTCTTAGAACGTAAGATAACGGCATAGGCTTTTTTTTCGTCTCTTCCTGCACGTCCTGCTTCTTGAAAATATTCTTCAAGAGAAGAGGGGATTGACCAGTGTATAACAATTCTTACATCAGCTTTATCAATTCCCATTCCAAAAGCATTTGTGGCGACAATAACTCGAGTACGATTATCCATCCATCGTTCTTGTCTTTCATCTCTTTCAGTATGGGATAATCCTGCGTGAAAAGAGTCTGCACTTATTTTATTGTTTTTAAGCACTTTAGCTATCTCTCCTGTGCGAGAGCGATTTCTACAATAAATAATAGCAGCCCCCTTTGTTGATTTTAGAATATGTAGAATTGTTGCAATCTTATCGTCCGAGTCACGCACAACATAGGATAGATTAGGGCGAAAAAAACTCTTACAGATGATATTGGGAGAAGAAAAACCAAGGATCTTTTGTATGTCTTCCGCAACTTCAGGGGTAGCACTTGCAGTAAGAGCTAAGATGGGGATTTGAGGATGTAGTTTTCGAAACTCAATTACATTCAAATAAGAAGGACGAAAGTCGTAGCCCCACTGAGAAATACAATGGCATTCATCTACAACAAGCATATTAATTTTAAGATGTTCTAGCGTATGTAGAAAATCGGGGGACAACATCCTTTCAGGAGATAAATAGAGTAGTTTATACGCTCCGAGTACAGCGTTGTCCAATATTTGGTGCATCTGTCGTTTTTGAAGTCCAGAATGAATACAAGCGGCTTTGATATTTCTGCTTTTTAAGTTTTCAACTTGATCTTTCATTAAGGCAATCAAAGGACTTACGACAATTGTTATCCCTGGTAAGATTAGAGACGGCACTTGAAAGGTAATACTTTTTCCTCCACCTGTAGGAAGAAGTCCTAAAGTATCTTTTCCCTCTAGAATAGATGCTATAATATCCTTTTGTTTAGGGCGAAAGGAGTCAAAGCCCCAATATTTCTGTAAGATTTCCTCGGGGCTTCTTTCTGCATCCTTTTTCGTATCCTCTTCATCCTCAGCAGAATAATCGGATTGATAAAGGTAGAAGTCCTCCAATTCATCTTCATCAAATAGAGCTTCTTGTGGTATAAATGAAAGCGTGTTTTCAAAAGTCCCCCATTCATCATTGTCAATAGTTTCGACAGTTTTGGGGGACTCTTTTTTATGTTCTTCCATCTTCTATTTTCTAGAAATATCTTCTGTTTTAATATCTTTTACAAGTAATTGAACAACAGGGGGAGATTTAAAGGAATTTCCTTCAATAGAGTAGCATACAGAAAAGGGACGTAAACTTTTGATGTAATCATAATGGGCTACTTGATCGTAAGCAATAGCTTCACAGATTTCTTGTTTGTGAGGCGAATCAGTAAGTTCAAGTTTGATATGACTATTTCTAGCTCCAACAAGGGATGATTTTCCAGAGTCAAAGAGAAAGCGAGACATAAAAATAGGCTCTTCATTACCTGGTCCAAAAGGTCCCATTTGTTGCAGTTTGCAGTAAAGGTGATGATTTATCTCATTTAAACTTAGTTGAGCATTAATGAATATTTTTTGTTCATTGGGTTGAGAATAGCTTGATTCTTTTTCCAAGTATTTTTGAACACATTCTTTAAATTCATCTAGATTTTGCTCTGTTAAAGCCATTCCCACAGCAAAAGGATGCCCCCCAAAATTGGTTAATAAATGGTTGCAAGAGTCTATTGCAGCATATATGTCTACACCTCCTGCACTCCGAGCAGAGCCTACGACCATATCATCTTCTCCACAAAGAATGATTGTTGGTAAGGCATATTTTTCTGCCAAACGAGTTGCTACAATACCTATAACCCCTTTGTGCCAATCTTTTTTATAAATAATAAGAGCTTTTCCTTTTTTGTCAAGTTGTTCTTCTTTTACTAAAGCAAAAGCCTCCTTGGTGGCAATTTGATCTAGTTTTCGTCTGTCTTTATTGCATTTATAGATTGTGTTGCAATGTTGTTCAGCTTCTTTATACGATTTGCTTATAAGTAGTTCAACTGTACGCTCTCCATTAAAGAGACGTCCAGAAGCATTAAGCATAGGTCCTATACGATAAACGATGTCACTCATAGATAAGACGCCTGCAGTAGAGGCACTTTTTTTGATTAAAGCTCTTAAACCCATAGAGGGCTCTTTATTGAGTTTTTTTAGACCAAAATGAGCTAATATTCTATTCTCCCCAAGCACAGAAACAACATCACTAGCAATACTGACTGCGACGAGGTCTAGTTGGGAATAGAGATAACGAGGATGTAAATTATTACTAATTGTAAAGGCTTGCATAAACTTAAAGCCAATACCACATCCAGATAAATCTTCTTGAGGGTAGGTATTGTCTTCTCTTTTAGGATTGAGAATAGCAACAGCATTTGGAAGTTCTTCTGCAGGAGTGTGGTGATCGCAAATAATAAAATCAATACCTATAGATTGGGCATATTTGACTTCTTCTACCGCTTTTATTCCACAGTCAAGCACGATAACTAACTGAGCATTGATTTCTTTGGCATAATCAACACCTTGAAAAGTTATTCCATATCCATCTTCATTCCGTCCGGGGATGTAATAATCTAAAGTTTGTTCACTACATCCAATGGAGGAGAGGAAGTTATATACAAGGGATACAGCTGTGGTTCCATCTACATCATAATCTCCGTAAATTAGAATTTTTTCTTTTCTTCCAACAGCTTTGTTGAGTCTTTCTACCGCCTTTTCCATATCCTTCATAAGGAAAGGGTTGTGTAGGTCTTTGAGTTTAGGGTAAAAAAAAGTATTAGCTTCTTTAGGGGTTTTTATTCCTCGTTGAACGAGGAGTTGTCCCATAATAGGGGGGATCTTGAGATCCTCGCTCAGGGATACGCCTAGGGATACCTCTTCTTCCGAGGGAGGTGTCCAAATCCATTTTTTCTTCATTATATAGTTTCATTTTTTCTTTTTTTTGCTAGTTTTCCCTAAATGTCTTATTCAGGATTTCTTTTGGTAGACACTTGTGTCTTTATGTAAAATAAAAGGTTTTAGAAATAGAAAACCTTTTGTTAGAATGAAAAAGAGTCTTGTCACAACCTTTTCATTGCAGAATTTGTCTTTTGTATCTTTTTTTAGATACAATTATACGGATATAAAAGTACAAAATTTTACTCAAAAAGAGTTAGGAGAAAGAAGTGTTTTTCGTGTCTTTTTTAATAAAAACGAAGATATTTTTATTGAAAAATTAAAAAGTTGAAAAAATGCCCTAATTCTTGAATGAAAAAGAGGAATAGACAAAAGACGCTCCAAAGCAAACCGCAAATAGCCGAAGCTATAGTCCAATTTCGAGCTTTCTTGCTGTAGTAGGTGGCAAGTTCAAGCTCATTGAAACGAAGAGATGTTGAAACTTTATTGGCGTATACAATCCCAACTATTCCCAAAGGCCAACAGCATAAAATGGTGCTTATGATAGCCCAAGTTAAATAGGTGGGAGGGCTAGGGTATTGATTTTGATAATTTTCCATAGTTTCTTTTGTCTTTTGCAAAGATATAACTAAAAAATAAAAATCTAGTTAGAAAAAGGAAGAAGTCTAGTGAGAGAAGTTGAGTTTTCTAGTTAGGTTTTTGAAGAAAAGATAGTAGAGTTTTAGAAAGCTGATAAAATCTTTTTTTACTCTTTTGTAAGCCCATTTTTGTTTGAAAAGCCGTATATTTGTAGATGTATAAAATGTAGTGTAAGAGAATAGTGTAAAGTGAAGAAAGAGCTACGATTAGAGTTTTTGTTGGAACAGCTAAATGCCTATTTAGGACAACAAGGTTTACAAAAATCTTTGACTCGAGTACGGATACTAGAAGCTTTATGCTCAGAGCTATTGCGAGAAAAACCTTTTTTTGATGTAGAAGATGTTTTTGTGTATATGGCTTCTATTCGGCAACCCGTTAGTAGGGCTACAATTTATACAACGCTAGACCATTTTTGTCAAGCTGGGATTTTGTTTCGAATGGCACGAAGTGTTGGAGCAATATTCCTTTTTTCCTATAAGTGCAAAGGGCATATTTTGCTTTTTTGTGCAGAATGTGGAAAGCTTTCTTTTAGAAAAGAGACTTTGAGCAAAGAGGTGGAGCGTTTAACTTTGAGAGGAGGTCGAAAGATCCAAAATTATCTTGTGACAATGTGTGTTTGTTCAGAATGTTGCAAAAGGCAGAAAGCAAGAGAAAGAAATAAACAGAAAAAGAAAAATAAAATATAATGGGAACAGTTGATGTATTGCTTGGACTTCAGTGGGGTGACGAAGGAAAAGGGAAAATTGTAGATGTTTTAACCCCTAAATATGATATGGTGGCTCGTTTTCAAGGAGGCCCCAATGCAGGACATACCTTGGAGTTTGAGGGGCAAAAATATGTTCTTCGTTCTATCCCATCAGGCATATTTCAGGGAGATAAAATTAATATAATTGGTAATGGTGTTGTTTTAGATCCTGTTCTTTTTAGAGAAGAAGTAGAAGGTCTACTTAAGAGTGGGCATACATTGACTGATCGTTTATTTATTTCAAGAAAAGCTCATCTCATATTACCCACACATCGTCTTTTGGATGCAGCAAATGAACAAGCTTTAGGCTCTACTAAGATAGGTACAACGAAAAAAGGTATAGGACCTACTTACACAGACAAGGTGGCTCGTTATGGACTGCGAATTGGAGATATAGAGTGTGATTTTGAAAGCTCTTATGAACAAGCCAAAGCACGTCATATTTCTATGCTCAAAGGTATGGGGGTAGAAATTCCTGATTTAACAGATTTGGAAAAGGTGTTCTTTGAAGCTGTAGAATATCTTCGTTCATTTCGTTTTGTAGATAGTGAATTTGAAATTAATAATACGCTTAAAGCAGGTCGTTCCATTTTGGCAGAAGGAGCACAAGGCTCTATGCTTGATATTGATTTTGGTTCTTATCCCTTTGTAACTTCAAGTAATACGATTTGTGCGGGAAGTTGTATCGGTTTAGGTGTTGCTCCTAATAGAATAGGAGATGTTTATGGTATATTTAAAGCTTATTGTACACGAGTGGGCGAAGGTCCTTTTCCTACCGAATTGTTTGATGAGACAGGTATGACCTTAGCCGAAAGAGGTAGAGAGTTTGGTTCTGTGACAGGGCGTCCTCGCCGTTGTGGTTGGATTGATCTTGTCGCACTTCGTTACACAATTATGATAAATGGTGTAACAAAATTAATTATGATGAAAAGTGATGTGCTTGATACTTTTAATGAAATAAAAGTGTGTACAGCATATAAAGTGAATGGGGAAGAAACAAAAGATTTCCCTTATTCAATAGACAAAAATATTAGCCCCGTTTTGACAACTTTAAAAGGGTGGAATTCAGACTTAACACAATGTGAAAGTGAAGAAGATTTACCTCAAGAGTTTAAAGATTATGTGGCTTATTTAGAACAAGAATTAGAAGTACCTATTACTATTCTTTCAGTAGGACCCGATCGCAAACAAACGATAGTTCGCAATAGATAATAGGATGACTTATTCTGAGGCAATAGAATTTCTTTTTGCAGCAACACCTAATTTTCAACAACAGGGAGCTAAGGCTTATAAACCTGGATTGGAAAGGGTTCTTGCTATGGCCTCTTATTTAGACTCTCCTCACACCAAATTCCCTTCTCTACATATTGCAGGTACGAATGGTAAGGGCTCTGTGTCGTCTACTTTGGCATCCGTGCTACAATCCGCAGGGTATAAAGTAGGACTTTTTACTTCCCCTCATCTAGTAGACTTTAGAGAACGAATTCGTATCAATGGACTTTGTGTTAGTAGGGATTTTGTGATAGATTTTGTGGAAAAACTTTGTCCTCTTATAGAGCGTTATTCACCTTCATTCTTTGAAATTACTACTCTAATGGCTTTCTATTATTTTGCAACAGAGAAGGTTGACATAGCTGTTGTAGAAGTTGGTTTAGGAGGTCGTTTGGATGCAACGAATATACTTTCGCCCCTTCTATCCGTAATAACCAATATCAGTAGAGATCATACTCAGTTTTTAGGTTCGACTTTATCTGATATAGCATTTGAAAAAGCGGGTATTATTAAAAGGCAAACACCCATTGTAATTGGAGAAGTCCTTGAAGAGACGAGAGATGTTTTTTTGACAAAGTCCAAAGAAGAAGAAGCTCCTATATTTTTTGCACAAGAGGAAGATGTCAAGGTTGTAGAAGATAGCTCCAATGGGGGAATTCTTATAGATAGTCCTATTTGGGGGCAATTTAAAGGAGAATTGTCAGGAGCGGTTCAAGTTCTAAATGCAAAAACGGTACTAGCAGCATTGAGAGTATTAAAAGAACAATTCGCTTGGAATTTATCCAAAGCATCTTTACAAGAAGGCTTCTCACAACTTATTGCTCAAACTCATTTGCTCGGCCGATGGCAAAAACTAGCAGAAAAACCACGTACTTATTGTGATACGGGGCATAATGAAGCTGGAATAAGTTATATTGTAGAGCAATTAAAAAAAGAAAATTATAAAAAGTTACATATACTTTTTGGTATGGTTTCTGATAAGGAGTGGAAAAAAGTTTTAGCTTTGTTGCCTAAAGATGCCAATTATTATTTTGTCGCTCCTTTGACAGAAAGAGCTCTTGCTGTAGATTTATTACAGGACTATGCCAAGCATTTGAACTTAAAGGGAAGCCCCTTTCACTCTATCAAATCAGCCTATCTGACTTTGTTAGAAGAGGCTGATGAGCAAGATTTTGTTTATATAGGGGGTAGTAATTATGTCGTATCCGAATTGATAAAAGAATTTTATCCTCATTTACTAGAAGAAAATATAATAACTAAATAAAAAATTAACAATGAATCAAACAGTTACAAACAAATTAACACTAAAAGACACAGCATGGCGTTGGGTTGTCCTCATTTTAATGAGTTTAACGATGTTCTTCGCTTATATGTTTGTGGATGTTCTTTCTCCATTAAAAACAATGTTAGAGGAGCAAATCAATTGGAGCTCAACCGTTTTTGGATCTTACGGAGGGAGTGAGTTCTTCTTGAATGTTTTTGTCGGCTTCCTTATTCTTGCAGGGATTATCCTCGATAAGATGGGAATTCGTTTTACAGCTATTCTATCTGGAGGATTAATGGTTTTAGGGGCATTAATTAAGATATATGCACTAAGTTCTGTTTTTAATAATGGAGGTTTTGGATTTGAATTATTAAATTCTTTTGGAGTAGCAGTACCACCTTCAGCAAAACTTGCAATGGCTGGTTTTGCCATCTTTGGATGTGGTTGCGAAATGGGAGGAGTTGTAGTTTCTCGTACTCTAGTAAAATGGTTTGCAGGTAAACAACTTGCTTTAGCAATGGGGATGGAAATGGCAATTGCTCGTTTAGGTGTTTTTGCTGTATTCCAATTATCACCCATAATTGCAGCACACTTTGATAATTCTATTCTTATGCCTGTAGTTGTAGTGGGTATCTTATTGTGTATTGGTCTATTATTCTATATCCTTTATGGATTTTTGGATGCAAAATTAGACAAGCAAATAGGTGCTAGCTTATCTCAAGAGGAGGAAGAGCCTTTCCGTTTCAAAGATTTGGCACTCGTTTTCTTAAATCCTATTTTCTGGGTTGTTGCTCTTTTATGTATGCTTTATTATTCAGCAATTTTCCCTTTCCAAAAATTTGCAACAGAGATGATTGCTAGTAATCTAGGAGTAACAACAGATGCCGCATCTAAGATTTTTAGTATTTTCCCTATTGGAGCAATGTGTTTAACACCTGTATTAGGAGCAGCTCTTGACTATATTGGAAAAGGTGCTACGATGCTTATCTTTGGAGCTGTTCTATTAACAGGTTGTCACCTAATGTTTGCTTTCTTCCCATTTGTACCAGGAGAGCTTTCATCTAAGATTATTATGTATGCCGTAATTATAATTTTAGGAATTAGTTTCTCTTTAGTTCCTGCGTCTCTATGGCCATCTGTACCTAAGTTGATTGATGGAAAAGTTTTAGGATCAGCTTATTCAGCTATTTTCTGGATTCAAAATGTAGGACTAATGTTAACACCTATGCTTATAGGAATGGTTTTAGATGCAACCCCATTAAAAGCAAATGGAACAAAAGATTATACATGGGCTATGGTAATCTTTGCAGGTTTTGGAGTATTTGCATTCCTTTTAGGATTTGTCCTTAAAATATTGGATAAAAAGAATAATTATGGTCTTGAACTTCCTAATGTAAAGAAGGAAGCATAATCCAAGAATCAAAAAATATAAGGAAAGAAAAACTATGAATTCGATTGAACTTCTAAATCAATCAGCTAATAATATCCGTGTTTTGGCTCTCTCAATGGTCGAGAGAGCCAAGAGCGGACACCCAGGAGGAGCTATGGGGGGAGCCGATTTTATTAATGTATTATATTCAGAGTATTTGCGATTTGATCCAGATAATGGGAATAGATATGCACGAGATCGTTTCTTCCTAGATCCCGGTCATATGTCTCCGATGCTTTATGCTCAATTAGCTCTTACGGGTCATTTTTCATTGAAAGAGTTGGAGAATTTTCGTCAATGGGGAAGTCCTACAGCAGGACACCCAGAAAGGGATACTTTGCGAGGAATAGAAAATACGAGTGGACCTTTGGGACAAGGGCATACTTTTGCAGTAGGTGCAGCGATTGCAGCTAAATTTTTAGCACAGCGCTTCTCAGAAGATATAATGCCTCAACGTATTTATGCTTATATTTCTGACGGAGGTATTCAAGAGGAGATTGCTCAAGGTGCTGGACGTACTGCTGGACATTTAGGTTTGGATAATCTAATAATGTTTTATGATGCAAATGATGTGCAGCTTTCAACTATGGTTGATGAAGTAACTACAGAAGATGTAGAGAAGAAATATCAAGCATGGGGATGGAAAGTTTTAACCATCAATGGCAATGACCCAAAGCAAATACGAGTAGCCTTAGACGAAGCGATTGCAACGAAGGGAAAACCGACGCTGATAATAGGCAAAACTTGTATGGCATTCAAGTCTTTAGATGATGCTGGACAAGAGATTGTTAATCGTATTCCAACTCATGGACAACCATTGAGTAAGGCTGGTGTTTCTTTGGAGAAAACAATTTCAGCTATGGGATTTTCTGCAGAAAATCCTTTTGTTATAGCTCCAGAAGTTCAGTCAATGTATAGTCAAAGAGCCGAATTTTTGAGAGCTGAGTGGAAGAAGTATGATGAAGCTTTTTCTCATTGGGCTACACAGAATACTCAAGAAGCAAAGACCCTAGAAGATTGGTTTGAGGGCAAACTTCCAGCTATTGATTGGAGTGCTATTGAACAAAAAGCAAATCAAGCAACAAGAGCAGCATCAGCAACAGTTCTTAAAGAACTTGTGGCAAAAGTGCCTAATATGATTGTTTCTTCTGCCGATTTATCCAATTCAGATAAGACCGATGGATTTTTAAAGGGAACTCATTCTATAACCAAAGATGATTTTTCAGGACGCTTCTTGCAATCGGGAGTATCAGAATTAACGATGGCAGCTCTTTGTTTAGGGATGATGTTGCATGGTGGAGTTGTTTCTGCTTGTGGTACATTTTTTGTTTTTTCTGACTATCAAAAGCCTGTTGTCCGTATGGCAGCATTAATGGAGATACCAATGAAGTTTATTTGGACACATGATGCTTTTAGAGTTGGAGAAGATGGACCTACGCATGAACCCGTAGAACAGGAAGCTCAGATCCGTTTAATGGAGAAATTACATAATCATTCTGGTAAACGTTCAATGCTCGTTCTTCGTCCTGCTGATGTTTATGAAACAACGGTTGCTTGGGAAATGGCAATGGAAAATCAAGCAACACCTTCAGGCTTAATTCTTTCTCGTCAGAATATCAATGATCTTTCTACAAAAGAAGGATCAGCTTATGCTCGAGCAACTAAAATGAGAGCAGGAGCTTATATTGTAAGTGACGATGAAAAACCAGAAATTGTCCTATTAGCTACAGGTAGCGAGGTTTCAACATTAGAAGAAGCAGCAAAAATTCTACGTTCAGAAGGTCGTCGTATGCGTGTTGTCTCTATTCCTTCGGAAGGGCTCTTTAAAGATCAGCCAGATACTTATAAAGAGGCTGTACTTCCTAAGGGTATTCGCCGTTTTGGTCTTACTGCAGGTCTCCCTGTAAATTTAGAATCATTAGTTGGAGAAAATGGAGTAATTCATGGATTAGAAAGTTTTGGCTTCTCTGCTCCTTATACAGTTTTAGATGAGAAGTTAGGTTTTACTCCTGAGCTTGTTGCCAATAAAATTCGTATAGAGTTAGAAAAGTAAAAACACTTTTTCCACAACAAAAAAAAGAGGAATAAGCATAGAGCATTATTCCTCTTTTTTATTTTTATGAAAAGGGAAGAGTTTAACCAATATTTCCCCATTGTTTGTCTTGGGGATAAATTCGTTTCAGCGTTTTTAAAAATATTTGGTGTTCAGGGTTTTGTAGTTCAGGATCTGCTTTTAGTAAGTTTTGTGTCATTGTATGACTTGCATGTAAAATTTGAGAATCTTTGAGAGGATCAGCTAGTTTTAGTTCTTTAATACTTCCACTTTGTTGTAATCCTTCCACATCACCAGCACCTCGAAGTTTCATATCTTCTTCAGCTATAATAAATCCGTCATTAGTTCTACACATTACATCCATTCTTTGTTGAGCAATGGGATTTAATTTACTCTTTGTGAGTAAGAGACAATAACTTTTTTCGGAGCCTCTTCCGACTCTTCCTCTTAATTGGTGTAGTTGAGCAAGTCCAAAACGATCGGCATCTTCAATAAGCATCACCGAAGCATTCGGCACATTAACTCCTACTTCAATAACGGTAGTAGAGAGAAGAATAGGCACTTTCCCCGAAATAAAATCGTTCATCCGTTGTTGCTTTTCAAGAGGCTTTAATTTTCCGTGTACCCATTGTACATTTTCAGGTCCAAAAAAGTCAGCATAATAGGAGTAGCCCGTTTCGAGATTTTTGTAGTCAGAGTCTTCATTCCCCTCAATCATAGGAAAAACGACATAAGCTTGTCTACCTTTCTTTATTTCAGCTTCTAGAAAAGTATGAGCTTCTAAATATCTGTTTTGGTGAAGATGAACGGTTTTTATAGCTTTTCTTCCGGGAGGAAGCTCGTCAATGATAGAGACATCAAGGTCGCCAAATAGACTCAAAGAAAGAGTCCTAGGAATGGGGGTTGCACTCATTATAAGAATATGAGGAAGAATAGTCGTATTTTTCTCCCAAAGTTTAGCTCTTTGCATCACACCAAAGCGATGCTGTTCGTCAATAATTGCTATTCCGAGATTTGAGAAAGCGACCTTATCTTCAATTAAGGCATGAGTACCAATTAATATAGAAAGTTTGCCCGATGCTAAATCTTCGAGTATTTGTTTGCGTTCCTTTTGTTTGCTACTCCCCGTTAATAGAGCAATATTGATTCCTAGAGGAGCGAGAAGTTCAGAGATTGATTCGTAATGTTGATGAGCAAGTATTTCAGTTGGAGCCATCATACAGGCTTGAAAATCATTGTCAATAGCAAGGAGCATAGCAAAGAGGGCAACCAAGGTTTTTCCACAGCCCACATCTCCTTGTACAAGCCTATTCATTTGAAATCCTGTAATTGTATCTTGTCGGATTTCTCGGAGCACTTTTTTTTGAGCATTGGTTAATTCGTAAGGAAGAGAGTTTAATAAATTATGAAAGTTTTTTCCTACATTTTTGAAAATATTCCCCTTAAATTTTAGTTTTCTATCGCTTTTCTTCTTTTGACGATAAAGTTGAAAGTAAAATAATTCATCAAACTTAAGTCTGTCTTTAGCTTGTTTTAGAGTTTGACTACTTTTAGGGAAATGTACTTCTTTGATGGCCTGAGCTAAAGGCATAAGTTGGTAATATTCTCGTACAAAAAGGGGGAGGGTCTCCTCAATATTTGTATGAATAGCATTACAAATTATTTGAAGTATGGGGCGTAAATTTGAGGAGTCTAGATAGGCTCTTTTCATTTTTTCAGTCGTGTGATAAAAAGGCATAAATCCCCCCATAACTTCTTTAGCTCTATCTAAGGGAGTTGTTTCAGGATGGCTAATGGTTAGGCTAGAATTATAGTATTTAAACTTTCCAAAAACTAAATGAATGTCTCCTATTTTATAGCGACTAGAAATATATTGTAGGCTATTGAACCAGACCATTTCGACCTCCCCAGTTTCATCTTCAATATCGATTTTTAGTCTCTTTTTTCGCCCAACTCCTTCCGTATATATATTTCGTATTGTTCCGAGTATCTGTACCTCAGGTAGTTCGTTATTGAGTTCTTTTATTTTGTAAATTCTACTCCGATCAATGTATTTATAAGGGATATGATATAATAAATCTCCTATAGTTTTTAAATTGAGTTCAGTTTCAAGAATTTTAGCTTTTTTCTCACCTAAACGAATGATACTTGAAAGGGGTTGTTGTAGATAATACTTCTCCATTGCTTTTTATATTCCTTTAGTATTTTGAGAAAGGATACTTTGAGCAATATTCCAATCAAGAGATGTTGTTAATTTAATATTATTCTCTTCACCAAGCACCAAATAGGGAGCTTTATGAGTGTGATGCTCATATACAGAAGCATCATCGGTAAAGAACGAAAGTTCTTCTTTAGAGTATGCTTCTTTTAAAAGAGCAAGATCAAAAAATTGAGGTGTTTGTATTCGAACGAAAGAGCTTCTATCAATAGATTTAGAGTTTTCTATATCATTTGTTCTGATAGAATCTGTGATAGGAAGATAAGGGATGGCTGCTCCATTTTTTTCTGCAGCAATCATAAGATGTGAAATCAATTGTTCTGAGACAAAAGGTCTTACACCATCATGAATTGCTACCAACCCTTCTTTAGGAAGTGTTTTGAGGGCATTTTGAACTGATTGAAAGCGAGTTTTTCCACCTTCTACAATTTTTATAGGTGTAAGAATTGGATGCTCTTTATAGATTCCTTCCCAATAGTCGTGATAGTCTTTAGGAAGGACTAATATAATTTCAAGAGCAAAAGGAACGATTTTTTCTAAGGTGTGGACTAATACAGGCTTCCCTGCTAGAGATAGGAATTGTTTGGGAATATTTGTCCCAAAACGAAGTCCTTGTCCTCCAGCAGGAATAATAAAAAAACAACGATTTGTATGATTTTCTTTTTTAGAAAAGAGCATAAAAAAAGAGCTTTTTTAAATTTTACTTTTCCCGAATAAAAATATTAATAGGTATTCCAGAAAAATCCCAATTTTTTCGGATTTGATTTTCTAAAAAGCGTTTGTAAGGATCTTTGACCCATTGGGGTAGATTTGCATAAAAGGCAAAAGAAGGCACAGCCGTGGGAAGTTGGGTTACATACTTAATCTTGATATATTTCCCTTTCCAAGAAGGAGGAGGAGTTGCTTCTATAATAGGAAGCATTACTTGATTAAGTTCATGGGTTGGCACTCTCTTATTTCTTCTTTGGTATACTTCGTGGGCAACTTCTAATACTTTAAAAATACGTTGTTTAGTAGTTGCACTAATAAATATGATAGGGAAGTCTGTAAAAGGAGCTAATCGAGAACGAATAGCTTCTTCGAAGACACGGATTGCTTCGTTATTTTTTTCTTTTACTAAGTCCCATTTATTAACACATACAACAAGACCTTTACTATTACGCATCACAAGGCTTAAGATATTTACGTCTTGACTTTCAATTCCCCTTGTCGCATCAATCATAGCGATACAAATATCGCTATTTTCTATAGATTTAATAGAGCGAATTACTGAATAATACTCAAGATCTTCGTGAACTTTACCTCTTTTGCGAATACCTGCAGTATCAACAAGATAAAAATTTAAACCAAATTTATTGTACTCTGTATAGATAGAATCTCTTGTTGTCCCAGCTTGATTGGTGACAATATTTCTTTCTTCTCCAATAAAGGAGTTGAGAAGAGAAGATTTTCCTGCATTGGGTCTTCCGACAATAGCAAAACGAGGTAAGTCTTTGGTTGTTTCAATCTCACTTTCTTTAGGGAGAGATTTTACAATGGCATCTAATAAGTCCCCTGTTCCAGAGCCATTTATTGCAGAAATACTATAGGGATCACCTAATCCTAGAGCATAAAATTCAGCAGCTTGATATCCAATTTCAAAAGTGTCTGCTTTGTTTGCTACAAGAAGTATTGGTTTTTTGGAACGGCGAAGAAGTTGAGCAACATCTCTGTCAAGATCTGTCATACCATTCATAACATCAACAATAAAAAGAATGACATCAGCTTCTTCAATAGCTATTTCTACTTGTTTGTTTATTTCAGCCTCAAAAACATCTTCACTTCCAGAGATCCAACCTCCAGTATCAACAATAGAAAAATCTTTTCCAGTCCAATTTGTATGTGCGTATTGACGATCTCGAGTGGTTCCAGATTCTTCAGAAACAATCGCTTGTCTTTTTCCTACAAGACGATTAAATAAAGTACTTTTCCCAACATTTGGTCGTCCTACTATTGCAACTAAACAGTTCATATATAAATATTTTTATTTCCCTAAAAGTGGGATTTATTAGTCTAATGAATATCCAAAGCGATGCAAATTTCTTTCGCTTTGTCTCCAATCTTTCTCAACACGAACGATAAGATCTAATCGAATATGTTTTTGAAAAAATTGTTCTAGGGGGCGTCTTGCAGCTATCCCTAAATTTTTAATTGCGACACCCTTGTGTCCAATAATAATGCCTTTTTGACTTTCTCTCTCTACCAAAATAATTGCTCGAATATCTAGACGAGAAGCACTTTCCTTAAATTCTTCTACGACGACTTCAACAGCATAAGGTACTTCTTTCGTGTAATACATTAAGACCTTTTCTCGAATAATTTCAGAAACAAAGAAACGAGCAGGTCGATCTGTAAGAGCATCTTTTTCAAAATAAGGAGGCGAAACGGGAATGAGTTCCTCTATCTTCTTTTTTAAAGGAGCAAGATTAAAATGATTGGTTGCAGATATTGGAATAATCTCAGCTTGAGGTAAAAGAGAATGCCAAGTCTCTACGAGAATTTCAAGTTCCTCTTGATTGCTTAAGTCAACTTTATTAATAACAAGTAAGATAGGACAATGTAACTGAGCAACATTGTTTAAGAAATCTTGATTTTTCGTTCCTTTCTCAATCGTGTCTGTAACATAAACAAGCACATCAGCATCCATCAGAGCTTGTTCTGAGAATGCACGCATTTTTTCTTGCAGTTTATACCCAGGTTTTAAAACTCCGGGGGTATCAGAATAAACAATTTGTAAATTAGGCGTATTAACTATGCCTAATATACGATGACGCGTTGTCTGAGATTTAGAAGTGATAATTGAAATTCTCTCTCCTACAAGATAATTTAATAAAGTAGATTTGCCAACATTAGGATTTCCAACAATATTGACAAATCCAGATCGAAATTCAGATTCTTTTTCCTTTGAAGATGTTGCTTCCATATTTTTATTTAGGATTATATCCCCATTTTAAGTATACAGCTCCCCAAGTATATCCTGCACCAAAAGAAGTTAAGATCAAATTGTCGCCTTTTTTGAGTTGATTTTCCCATTGAGCTAAGCAGATAGGTATCGTGGCAGAACTTGTATTACCATATTTTTGAATATTGATCATTACTTTTTCTTCAGGCATTTTTAATGTAGATCCTACTACATTTATAATACGAAGATTTGCTTGATGAGGAACGAGCCAATCAATAGTTTCGGTTGTAATTCCATTACGTTGCATAACTTCTGTGCAAGTATTTACCATTCCTCTTATGGCATATTTGAATACGTGTGTTCCTTCTTGATAAACAAAATGTTCTCTTCGAGCAATTGTTTCCGAAGTAGCCGGACTAACAGAACCTCCTGATTTCATAATCAGATGATCTCTACCAACACCATCCGTGCAGAACTTAGCATCCAAAACTCCGTAGTCTTCTTCAGTGGGCTCTAATAAAGCACATCCAGAACCATCTCCAAAGAGAACGCAGGTTTGACGATCAGTATAATCAATAGCAGCAGACATTTTCTCTGTAGCAACAACAATTATTTTCTTGTAACGTCCAGAACGAATATAATTAGCTCCAGTTTCTAAAGCATAAAGCCAACTAGGACAAGCAGAATTGATGTCAAAGGTGAATGCGTTTTTACATCCTGTTTCAAAAGCTACGATAGAAGAGGTTGAGGGAAAGTGGTAGTCAGCCGTATTGGTGCCTAATATTATGGCATCAATAGAAAGAGGGTCAATGTTATTTTTTTCTAACATTCCTCTAACGGCTTCAGTTGCTAAAAAAGATGCTCCCTTTGTAGGGTCTTTAAGTATACGTCTTTCTTTAATTCCAACTCGAGAAGTAATCCATTCATCAGAAGTGTCAACTAATTTTTCTAAATCGTTGTTGGTCAATTTATCTTCAGGTAGGTAGGCTCCTACAGCCGTAATTGTAGCATTTATTATATTTTTCATATTGTGTTGCGTTTTCTCCTGTTTATCTAGTAATCTATAAAGATTGTGTTATATCTTTCTAAAGATACGAAATATTTTGCAAGAATTATCTATTTAGAACTTTATTCTTAGCCACCACAACCTTGTAAGGTTTGATGTAATCAGGCTCCCAGTAGGCTGTGTCAACAAATTCTTGACTTTTATAGTATTGAAATGCTAAGTATTGTAAGTGATGAGCCATAGGAATGATTTCTTGAAAAGAAGCGTTTTTTAAGGGTAAAACTTCTTTACATTTTAATGCTCCCGTACCAATGAAATAAATAGCCTCATTTTCTTCATATTCAGAAAAACTTTTTTCATCAATTATTTGGGCTGATATTGGAGAAAGGAGTTCTATAGATTGATTTAATACACAGGTGTAGACTTCCATTCTTCCAGCATCAATCATTGGAATAATAACTGACTTTTCTTCGATTACTTCTTTTTGAATAAAATAGGAAGAAATAGATTTTAGTGTAGAAATTGCAATAATGGGTATATTTTTAGCAAAAGCATAGCCTTTAGCAAAAGCAGAACCAATCCGTAGGCCAGTGTAAGAACCAGGACCATTACTAATAGCTATAGCAATAATTTCGTAATCATTCTCTTTTGCAATCTCAATCAATTCTTCAGCGAAAGGGGCAATCTTATGAGCGTGAGCATTAGGGGTAGAATCAATTTTTTCAGCAATCAACTCTTCTTCTGAAAATAGTGCAATACTACAAGTCGATGCTGAGGTTTCAATTCCTAGAATAGCTTTTTTCTTCATATTTGTGTGTATTTAGGGAGCAATCCTTTCCATTGACCATTTGTTGCCATCTTCTTTTTGGTATAAAAAGCGGTCATGGAGTCTACTTTCTCGTCCTTGCCAAAACTCAATACGTTCGGCACTTACAGCATACCCACCCCAATTGTCGGGACGAGGAACTTTCCTTCCTGTATACTTTAGACTTTCTTTGGCAAATAACATCATTATATACTCCCTATTGGGAATGGGATGACTTTGAGGAGAAATCCGAGCACCTATACGACTTTTATATGGGCGAACATCAAAATAGGCATCGCTGTCTTCAGGGGCTAGTTTTCGAATTGTCCCTTCAATATGAATTTGACGTTCAAGTTCATGCCAAATGAAGCTTAGAGCAACTCTTGGATTTTTATCTATTTGTTGCCCTTTACGGCTGTCATAATTTGTATAGAAGATGAATTCTTCGTTAACTAACTCTTTGAGTAGAACGGTTCTCATACTAGGCTCTCCTGATAGAGTTGATGTTGCGACAATTACAGCAGTAGGCTCAAGAACTTTGCTATCTATAGCATCTTGTAACCAAATATGAACTTTTTCAAAGGGATTTAGAGGCATTTCTTTTTTAGAAAGACTCTTAGAAATATATTCTCGTCGAATATCCTCAAAATGCTGATCCATATATTTTAGTTTTTAATTTTGCTTATTTTTGAGAAAATATGAAATCTCTAATATATTGTAGCAAAAATACTCTTTTTTTAGATACCTTTGAAGAGAATTTGTACAAGAAAACAACTGTTTAGCTTATGATGGATACAATAAAACAAATATATCGTATAGGTTATGGTCCAAGTAGTAGTCATACTATGGGGCCTAGAAGAGCGGCAGAGATGTTTCTTTTACAAGTGAAAGGCTTGCCTGTAAAAGAGCTTGAAGTGACCCTCTATGGTAGTCTTGCAGCAACAGGAAAAGGGCATATGACTGATCAAGCGATTTTAGATGTTTTGACCCCTATCCATTCAACCGTAATATTATGGGAGCCTGAGACGGAATTAGATTTTCATTCCAATGGTTTGCTGTTTAGAGCATTGGATGAAGAGAAGAAGGAACTCAAACAATTTACCGTTTTTAGTATTGGTGGGGGAGTACTTGCCAATGATAATTTTAATGAACAAATTTCTAATTCTGTTTATAAAATTCAGCACATTAATCAGTTGATGCCCTTGCTACAGAAGAATGGACTTTCTTATTGGGAGTATGTTGAGAAATGTGAAGGCCCTGATATTTGGGATTATCTTGCAGAAGTTTGGGAGACGATGAAAGAAGCAATTCGAGAAGGCTTGGATGCAGAGGGCATTTTGCCTGGAGGATTAGGACTAAGAAGGAAGGCTTCGGAGTATATGATCAAGGCTCAGAGCTTTTCAGAAAACATAAAAGCAAGAGGGAAGGTATACGCTTATGCTCTTGCGGTAAGTGAACAAAATGCTGCAGGAGGAAGAGTGGTAACAGCTCCTACTTGTGGTTCTTGTGGGGTTATTCCTGCTGTTTTGTATCATTTGCAACAAGCTCGTGGTTTTTCAGACAATCGTATTCTTAGAGCTTTAGCTACAGCAGGACTTTTTGGAAATATTGTTCGAACGAATGCCTCTATTAGTGGAGCTGAGGTGGGATGTCAAGGTGAAGTAGGTGTTGCTTGTGCAATGGCTTCAGCTGCAGCAAGTCAATTGCATGGTGGAACACTCGCTCAGATAGAGTATGCTGCAGAGATGGGACTAGAGCATCATTTAGGATTAACATGTGACCCCGTTTGTGGTTTAGTCCAAATTCCTTGTATAGAACGTAATGCTTTTGCTGCAAGTAGAGCATTAGACGCAAATGTATATGCAACTTTTACAGATGGGAAGCATAGGGTGAGCTTTGATAGAGTCGTTGCGACGATGTTACAGACAGGAAAAGATTTACCCTCTTTGTATAAAGAAACTTCTATGGGAGGTTTAGCTACGAATTCTCATATTGATGAAGAGACTTCTCCCATAATGTTTGAAATAGACTTTTAGGATAATGACCTCAAAAATACATCTTGAAGAAATGCGTTTTTACGCCTATCATGGCGTATTAGAGCAAGAGCGAAAAGTAGGGAATTACTTTGTTGTAGACCTTTTGATGACTATTGACTTCTTAAAAGCTACTGAAAGCGATCTCCTCGAAGATACGATTAACTATGCGGAGATTTATTCTTTGGTGGAAGAAGAAATGAAAATCAGTTCTTATTTGTTAGAGCATCTTGCAGGGCGTATTTATAATCGAATTTATTCTGAATATCCTCAAACACAACACTTAAGACTCCGTGTAAGCAAGGAGCATCCCCCCTTTAAATCTCAGTTAAAATCTGTTACGATTATTTTGGAAGGAGATGCTAAGAAATAGAATTTAAAGACTCAAAGATTAATCTTTGAGTCTTTTTTTTTATAACGACATATCCAATGTTTAGCTTGTAGAAACACTCATTAATTCTTGCTTGATTTTATTTGCATATTTGAATATTTTATATCTTTACTAGTATGAAAGCAAAGATTATAATAAAGCAACTTTTTGTTGTATGTTTTTTAGGGCATTTTTTAGGCATAGCGACGAATGCCGAGGCTCAAAATAAAGAAGAAAAAAGTAGAAAGGATTACTTTGAATCGATGCGTGTTACAGGAACGATTATTTCTGGAATTCAACGTTTTTTTGTAGACACGGTTGATATTGCAAAAATACATACTGTAGGAATGAATGCGATGTTGCAACGTCTAGATCCTTATACCGAATATATGGATCCTGAGAGAGCGAAGGCTTTTAGAGAATCGACCTCGGGGATTTATGCCGGAATAGGTGCTATAATTAATCAAAGACCCGATAAAAAAGTAGTTATTAATGAACCTATGCAAGGACAACCTGCAGATTTAGCAGGACTCTTTGCTGGAGATTGGATACAAGAAATAGATGGCAAGGATTTTAGATATTCATCTTCAGCAGAGGTAAGCAAAGCCTTGAAAGGAGAAGAGGGAACAAAGATTGATTTGCAAATTTTAAGAAGAGGAGAAAAAATTCCGAGAAAGATTAGTTTTATTCGTAAAAAAATCGCAATGAACTCCGTTTCCTACTCTTCTTTACTAGGTGATGGAATTGCTTATCTAAGTTTATCTTCTTTTACAATTGATTCAGATAAAGAAGTCAAAAAAGCACTTTTGGATTTACAAGCAAAAGGTATGACAAAAGGCTTGATATTTGACCTTCGAAATAATGGAGGGGGCGTTCTGCAAAGTGCTATTACTATTTTGTCCTATTTCTTGCCCAAAGGAACTAAGGTTTTAGAAATTAAAGGAAGAGACAAAAGTTCTAATGCGGTTTATAAGACGGAAAATGAACCTTTGTTTTTAGACCTACCTTTAGTCGTAATGATTAATGATTCTTCGGCTTCGGCTTCAGAAATCGTTTCAGGAGCCTTGCAAGATAATGATAGAGCGGTTATCGTTGGAGAAAAAAGTTACGGAAAAGGCTTAGTTCAATCTACACTTTCCACTCAAAATGGAGGTCTGTTTAAGTTGACGACAGCACGTTATTATATCCCCAGTGGAAGGTTGATACAAAAAATACAGTACGATCATCAAGGAAGAGCAAAAGAACTAAAATCAGATAGTGTAGGCACAGCTTTTAAAACGAAGAAGGGGCGTTTAGTTTATGCTGCAGGGGGGATTACGCCAGATTTGGATTTATCAGCAGACACATTAGCCAGTATTGTGACTTATTTGGCTGTAGATACTTTGGTCAATGATTATGCTGTAGATTATGTCCTTGCAGCCAAGAAGAAACTCCCAAAACCCGATCAGTTCTTCTTAACAGAAAAAGAATATCAACACTTTATTCATTATTTAGCAGAGAAGAATTTTTCTTATAAAACCGTGAGCGAATTTTATTTAGATCGCTTTGAGAAAGTTTATAAAACAGAACAATTAGATAGAAATGCAGCGAAAGAGTTAGAGGCTCTGCGTAAAGCTTTAAAATCAGATATTAAAAGAGATGGCTTGATTTTTAAAGAGGATATAAAGCAGTTCCTAGAAGGGTTAATTGTTCGTATTTTATATTATAGAAAAGGCTTCTTTGACTATCTATTACCTAAAGATAAGCAGGTTAAAACAGCTGTTTCTTTACTACTAGACTCGCATCGTTACAAGTCTCTTTTAGAACCCTTGAAAGAAACAAAGAAATAGAAGATTGTTAAAGATGAAGCCTAGAATTGTCGTGCTGACAGGAGCAGGTATAAGTGCCGAGAGTGGCATTTCAACTTTTAGAGATAGTGATGGTTTGTGGGAAAATTATCCCGTCCAACAAGTGGCTTCTATAGAAGGTTTTATAGAGAACCCTCAGCTTGTGCTTGATTTTTATAATGCACGTCGTAAAGCGTTTTTTTCCACTCGTCCCAATTCAGCTCATAATTATTTGTCGGCTCTGGAAAAAGATTTTGAAGTCAGTATTATAACCCAAAACATTGATAATCTTCATGAACAAGCAGGAAGTAAAAGGGTTATTCATCTTCATGGAGAAATCCTAAAAAATCGTTCGGTAAAAGATTCGAGGACAACTTATGAGATTGACAGAAATAATTTTGAGTTAAAAGTCGGCGATCTTGCTCCTGATGGCTCACAATTACGTCCTTTCATAGTCTGGTTTGGCGAAGAGGTGCCTCAGATGATACCTGCGATAGAAGAAGTGGAAAAAGCAGATATTTTCATAGTAATAGGCACATCTCTGAATGTTTATCCTGCAGCGAGTTTATTACATTACCTGCCTTCTCACGTGCCTGTATTCCTTATTGATCCCCAAAATGTGTCAAGCCCATATGCTAAGAATGTGAGGCATATTCAAGAAAAAGCGACTACAGGTGTACTTGTTTTGGATAGAGAATTGAAAGCTTTTTTAGAAAAATAGTCTATGTTTTTTGTACCCGCTTTTGATGACAACTTTTATATGCGTATGGCTTTAGAAGAAGCAAAAAACGCTATGCAAGAGGGGGAAGTACCCATAGGAGCCGTAGTGGTTGCTAGAGATCAGATTATAGCTCGTTCGCATAATTTAGTGGAAACTTTGTCCGATCCAACGGCTCATGCAGAAATGTTAGCCATCACTTCAGCAACGAACGCTTTGGGAGCGAAGTATTTAGTAGATTGTACTCTTTATGTAACTCTAGAACCTTGTCCTATGTGTATGGCTGCATTAAATTGGGCAAAAATTCATACGCTCGTTTTTGCAGCCTCCGATCCGAAAGGCGGATTTCAAAACTATTCCCCTTGTTTAGCTCATCCCAAAACGCTTATTCGTTCCCATATTTTAGAGGAAGAGGCGAGTCAATTAATGAAAGATTTTTTTAAATCTAAAAGATAGATAGGGGGATAAGCTCATTGAAAATTGTCCTATAAAAAACTTTTTATCCTACTACTCATTAAAGAAAAGTCTAATACAAAAAATGGAAATTTTGTATTAGACTTTTTTTCTTGTATAATAGCTTATGGCATTTTTATCTAATAGAATACGAGTAGTTATACTTTTCTAGGAAGAATAATTACACGAGGATGATAGAAAAGTCTATTACTTCGATAAAGTTTCAGTTATATCTCTTTATAGATCTATAATTGATTTTCTTTTGAGATATTTATATCACAATTATCTAGATATTTAATACATTCTTTTGCAATTGCATTTGCTAAAGGTGGAGGGACAGCATTTCCAACGTGTTCACATCTTTTTGTATGATTCCCTATGAATTTATAATCTAATGGAAAACCAGTGATAACTGCAGCCTCACGAACACTAATACTTCTGTGTTCTTTTGGATGAACAGGAAAGTTGCTATGTCCTGGAACTAATGTTGGGGCTAACTTCTCCATACTTAAGCGCATCGTATTCCCACGAGAATAAAAACTGCTAATTTTTAACTCTTCAGGTAATTCATTCATAACATCTAAAATATTTCCCCCTTCTTTTATGTATTTAAACCTATCAATTGTTTTTTTTGAGTGCTTCATAGGTTGGTTATCAATATCATCTTTATTAGAATAATCAATCTTTTTTAAAGCTAGACCGACACTTATAGGTTTGAGAAAATTTGTATTTTTATCAATATTGTTGAAATCTAATTTTGTAGTAATCTCTCTTGAATGATATTTTGGTAGAGGAAACTCAAAGTTATTTGGTAAATCTTTTCTCGTTGCAACAATAATAACTCGTTCTCGCTTAGTTGAAGCTCCATACCAAGCAGTATTTAAAACTTTGTGAGAAATATTGTATCCGATGCGTTCGTAAATAGAATAAATATCATCTAAAACAG